>OGEO01000124.1_pt1 | contig 91030 bp, 69 predicted proteins | sample 1570661 | NCBI WGS metagenome assembly OGEO01 (sample SAMEA2582142, study PRJEB24529) | metagenome | biome: Human gut stool | place: China | collected 2011
ATTCGACAAAATTCGACATCATTGTCTAATTATTCAACAAATTTTCTTAGCCTGCTAACTGACTTTTATAGTTGGTAAGAATTAGAATCATTTAACGTCAAGCTCTCCGGATGATAGGATTTTTCATTTGATAGTTACAATGATTATTACTATGATATTCATTGACAGTCACGTTCTCCATCCGTCAATTGGTATTTCCCTTTATTTTCTCAGTGTGCAAGTTCAAAAAATGTGATTTTTTCCCGATTTAATAGTATGATTTTTTTAATTAAATGTGCATTTTATGCTGTTAGATCTGTAATGTATATTCAGAAGATATCGACGTTAAAGATTTAGAAAAATATTTCTTGGCTTCATCCCAGGGGCAAGCCCCTGGGTTTTCGCCTAAAAATTTTATAACTAAATGCATCCCTTCCTATTCTTCACTTATATCTTCTATTGCTTCATCTGATTCAGTTTCAGAAGAATTTTCAAAACTCTTCGATTCTTCTGTTTCCCATTCGGATGACTCTTCGGTTATTTCTGCCTCCGTTATCTCTGAGGCTTCTGTAGTTTGTGTTTCTTACACATTCTCAGCGATTGTCTCCTCTGCTGATTCTTCTGTTTCTGGAACACTCTCGCTCTCTGGCATTGATCCTTCGGTTACAGTCTCTGCACTCTCTGCTTCTGATTCTACCGCTTCTGCCATTACTGAAATATCATCCTCTTCCGTTTGCTCTTTCTGCAAATCTTGTTCCAATATCTCCGTTTGTATAGCAGAAGTCGCTTCCTCTGCTGCAAAGCTCTGAACTGCTGGCGTTGCCGTCATCGCTGCCGACAAGCACACCGCTGCCGCTTTCGCAACCCACTTTCTTCTCATATGTATTTTCCTCCCTGTTGTTCTTTTCTTAAGTATTTATATCAGCTTTTCTGTACGGTATCAAGATATTCAGCAAAATTGGTAACAAAAAGACAGCAAAGCCTCTTGAAACACAATTCTCTCAAGAAGCTTTGCTGTCTTTTATTAAAACATTACACAAGAAAACTCGTATTTTTTACTATGAAGCAAATCATCAATCGCAGATTATTGACTAACCTACCATCATACCATTCTGTACTTTATACTGGCTACCATTATACCAAACATCATCGGAAAAGTTCCAATTTAAAAAGCCCTTCTGAACATAGTACCAACTTTTGCCATACTGTACCAATCCAGTATAATTCCAATTGACAGCACTATTTTCAATATAGTACCAATCTCCGTTATGCTGTACCAGTCCATTGCATCCCCAATACAAGACGCCCTTTTGAACATAATACCAAGTTCCTGCATATTGTACCAGTCCGGTATAATCTGTATTTCTAACACCCTTTACAACCATGCGCCAAGTGCCATTATCATATCCAAGACCTGTATAATTCCAGTTTAAGCAGCCGTTCTGGACATAATATGATGTTCCACCATAATTTGTAAAGCCGGTATACTTCCAATTGATCAAGCCTTTCTCAACGTAATACCAAGTCTTGTTATACAATGCAAGTCCTGTATAGCTCCAATTTACAGTTCCATTCTTCAGATAATACCATTTGTTCTCATAATTTTGAAAACCACTGAACTTAAAGTCAACGCGACCACCAGTTACCTTCCACCAGCCACACGTTGCAGAATTATACAAATCATTGTAATTAAATTCAACAGCTCCGCCTTTAATTTTCCACCAGCCGCATGTTAGCGAATTGTACAAATCACTGTATGAAAAATCAACGGCTCCGCCCTTAATTTTCCACCAGCCACATGTCGGTGAATTATATAAATCGGTATATGAGAAATCAATTTTGCCTTTCGTTACCTTCCACCAGCCATATGTAGCATCATGATACAAATCGTTATAGGATTCCTGAACTTTTCCATTCTTATACAGATACCAGTTTCCATCCGAAGCCTGTGCCAAACCATTTACACTGTTATTCTGATCAACTGCACCTTGCGTTCTTACCTCTATCGTATAATCAATCGGTTCCCCATGGGTATTATATATTTTAAAATAATAAGTTCCCGATACGGTTGGTGTAAATGGCAATTCGTAAACATTTTCTGCTACATTATAGGTTTCATTTCGAGTCCACAGTATATTGCCGTTTGAATCAAAGATATGAAGAAGTACGGTTGTTCCCTCCATACTTGAATAATTTCCAATTCGCACTGTTGCTGGTACACCCTGCCTCACATCAAATGCAAAGCAGTCCGTATCTCCGCTAGTAGTTGCAAAGTTAGCTCCATATATCCGGTTTGCGCTTATATGCGTTGCCGTATTCAATGTTTCATTGCTTTCTTTTTCATAATCGGCGGCAACCCCGGTTACCTTAAAGGTTGATGTCAACATTACTGTTGTCGAATACCGTAGACTAATATCAAAATAATAACTTCCTGCCGACACGCCAACATTATAGACTAATTTACCAGTGGCCTTATCCACATAATACGTATAATGCTTCCAGATTGCATTCTGATCTGCATTATATACTGTCAAAGTCAAATCCCGGTATATGCCAGAATAATCCACTGGTCTATCAATCTCAATCTGGAGATAACCGTCCTGCGCCATATAGATATGATTATAGCAATGCTCTGTATAATTGTCTCTTGTCCAATACTTGGTATATGTTACACCAGACTGAATCTCATTTGGTGCGGAAATCATACTTCCAACACCTGGATTAATTACATTCTCACCATTTGCCAATACTTTTACATGAAAGATTCTCTTTCCTGACGGCACAGTACGCCAATAGGAACGATAATAATACTGCACATAATATTGAACTGTATATGTTCCTGGTATCACATCACTTGTATCCCATTCGACCGTTAGATTTGTAATATTTTCTGTGACCGCTCCCTGTGACTCTGCTACCTTTGTTGTTTTGCTGTCTGAGTCATACACCTCCACAAAATACTTGACGCTGCTGTAGGATGTTCCTTTCACAACTGTAAATTTCAGTTTTGCGATTTCACCACTCTTAATCTCGCATCCAACTGTCTCTGCATCTGGAAGCATATTCGGATATGATACTGCAGCATGTACATCTATACCTTCAATACCAATCAGAAACAATAAGACTAGAAACAGTTTTGCAAGTTTTTCTGCTAAAGCTTTCATAAAATGTCTTCTCCCTCTTTTTTTGACTATATTATACAACTTTTTCTGTTGAATGTAAAGAAGCATCAAAACTTAGCATTCCCTATATATGTTTACCTCTGGAACAGCTCAAACTGATATCCAATACTTCTCATGCTGTCAATCCATGGACCTAGAATGGCTGCGTTTGTAGTGGATGCTGTATGCAGGTAATACACAACTCCTGGAAATGCACCTCTGTTGAGAATATCCATTGCAACCTGCGGTGGCTTCTGGTTACGCATATCATAATCAGCATAGTAGCATGTAAAGCCAAGCGTTTTATACCCACAGCTTCCAACTACTGCAAGTGAACGCTCACTTGTTGTTTCAGATGGAAATACAAAATATTTCATCGTATATCCAAAACGGTTAATCATCTCTTGATGCATAGTAAGCAAATCATTTCTCTGCTGATCAACTGACATTGAATGATAATATTGATGACTCCAGGAATGGTTAGCAACTGTGTGCCCTTCATCAATGATTCTTTTAACAATTCTAGGATTTCCACGCATATATTCTCCTGTAACGCAAAAAACTGCTTTCACTCCGCGCGACTTTAACGTATCTAGTATTGAATCAGTAAGACCAATCGTCTCCCAGCCACATGTAAATATTAAATACAATACATTGCGAGTCGTATCTCCAATAAGCTGACAATTATATTTTGCATACTTGTTTTGCATGGCAAGTGCCCGTTCTTGGGATCCTGCCATCGGTCCAAAGAACGTATTATTAGGAAGAGAGTAGAAATCTCCCCACCAAGGTGTGATTGACTGAAAATATCTGGAATCTGCAACTCCATTCTCTACATAATATTGCATATTCCCATATGATGTGATTCCTGTATAATTCCAGTTTAAACGCCCCTGTTCAATATAATACCAGGTATCATAATAATTCGTAAGACCAGTATAATTCCAGTTCAGCACTCCATTTTCAACATAATACCAAGTATCATAATAATTCGTCAAACCATTGTAGCCCCAGTTTAGACGTCCCTGCTCTACATAATACCAGGTGCCATCGTAATTTGTAAGACCAGTATAATTCCAGTTCAACACTCCATTTTCGATGTAATACCAGGTATCATAATAATTCGTCAAACCATTATATTTCCAATTCAGACGCCCCTGTTCTACATAATACCAGGTACCATAATACTCTGTAAGTCCTGTATAGCCCCAGTTTAAGCGTCCCTGTTCTACATAATACCAAGTGTCATAATATTTAGTAAGACCAGTGTAATTCCAGTTTAATGTACCATTTTCGATGTAATACCAGGTTCCATAATACTCAACAAGCCCGGTGTACGTTTCTTGCACAATACCATTTATCTGATACTGCCATACATTATCACCATAATTTGCCAGCCCTGTATAAGAAGAAACTGCATATTCCGAAACAGTTTTCTCTGCGGTTTCTGCAGCTTTTGTCGGTATTGCTGTTAACAATGCAAAACCTAAAGCGCAATATACTGCTGCCACCTTTTTTAACCATTGTATTTTCACTTTTTCTCCTTTTATAGCTAATATAAAGAAAATTTTTATTCAAACTATTAATCTTACTGCATAAATAATCCGCCTACCGGAACTGGTTCTTCACCTGGTGCAAATTTAACTATAAGCCAATTAAAATATCCATTTTCATCTGTCTCTGACTTAAATTTTACATCCATATACGGATACTCTAAATAAACAGCATCGTCATTTACATAATAAACACTTCCCATATTCACATCAATCTGTCTCATCGGAATCGTTTCGCCACTTCCTAAGAAATCATATTTCACACAATTGTTTGTCACCCAATTGTAAATAATTTCAGACAGATCCCTCTGCTCTGGAAGCTCAATCCAAAAGAGCATCGGTTTCCCGACACTCTTTTTTTGTTTGTATTTTTTTACTTATTCTGCTGGCTGATTGTTCCAATTAAGATATCCGTTTGTTACATAATAACGACTGCCATTATACTCTGTCCAACCATTAAATGTCCAGTCGATCTTTCCGTTCTGTACATAATACCAATCACCATTGTACAAAACAAGTCCTGCATACTGCGTATCAACAACACCATTGCGTACATAATACCAGCCATATTTAGTATTGACAAGGTTTGTATAGTTCCAATTGACCACACCACCCATTACATAGTACATCTTATCATCTGCCTGAACATACCACACATCCGTAATCAACCATGCAACACGACCATAGTATACAAAATAAGTCTGTCCGTTGTAATCACACACACCGACATAAGAGGTATCTTCATAGCCGTTCTTCATGTAACGCCATACATCATCACCTTTAAACAGACCTGTGTACGAGTAATCGACTGTACCATTCTTAAAACAAATCCAAGTGGAATCAATCTTTTGAATTCCGTTAAACCAAGATGCTACGGTACTGTTTTTTAAGTAATAGGAAACACCTCCAATGTTTCTAAATCCTGTTATGCCCCAATTCAGACATCCATCCTGTACGTAATACTGGAGACCCTGATGGGTAACAAGTCCAGTATAGCTGGTATCCTGAACACCATTCTTTACATAATACCAGTTCTTATCAGCGCTCATGCAAAGACCAGTGTAAGATTTATTTAAAGTGCTGCCTGCCAGACAATAGATAGTTTCGTTAATCTTAACAGCTCCATCTTTTCCCCACACAAGCATACCATTTGTCACGTAGTATGTAGTTCCATAATACTCGGTAAATCCATTATAACCCCAGTTGAGTATGCCGTTTTCTACGTAATACCAATCCTTTCCATAATATACCAGACCTGTATAATTTGCATTCAATTTTCCTTTTTCAACATAATACCAGGTCTTATCTTCACTCATGCAAAGACCAGTGTATCCAGCTTTAACTGTACTGTTAGACAAGCAGTAAACGGTATCGCCTACCTGTACTGCACCATCTATACCCCAATTCAAAACACCATTCGTTACATAATACGAATCGCCATTATGTACAACAATACCCGTGTACTCATTGTTTCTGACACCATTTTTTACGTAGTACCAAGTGCCACCATAATTTGCCAACCCTGTGTAATTCCAGTTTATTACACCACCCTCTACGTAATACCAGTCACCCTGATAATAAGCCAGTCCGTTATAGCTGGTATCCTGCATTCCATTTTCCGCATAATACCACTGTCCGTCAATCGGATACTTCGCAATTCCAGTATAGCCTGGACCAACAAGATAACGGGTTGACAACAGATGTGCAATTACATTATTGGCAATTGCCTGCTGACCTGCTCCATTCGGATGATTTCCATCACTGCTGAACCATTCTGGATGCCCATGCAATGAAGTGTATGCACCAGGCATATTGTAAATTCCAAGGGCACCAATATTACTGAACACATTATTATACTTTGGAACCATAAAATTTTGTATATACGCAGTTGGTCCCCAACCAATCGCACCATATGAAATCCTTGCGTTTGGAAACATAGTTCTGCAATATGACACGAAATTATTAATTCCAGCAATCAGCTCAGCATCATTTTTTCTCATATCTGGCAATCCACCACATGGTACGATATCGGTAATCGCATTGCGATCTGGAATCTGCGGAAGCAGACGTTGAAGAAGTGTTATGTACGTTGCTCGCTGCGAATTATAGCCACAGAAGCCTACGCCACCTTCACTGCATGTATACACATTTTCACTTCCAAGCGCATTTTTGATTCTGGTCATCCAACTGACCTCCATACGCTCTGGTGTCCAACCATCTCCATAGCTGTCTCCTAACAGAATGAACTTTCTTCCTTCCAGATTATTTGTTGCATCAGCTGGCTGTGCATAAGATGACTGGAGCACATCAATCTGTGTCTCCTGCTCAATCACTGTCTCTGCACTAGTCTTTTCTGCGCAGTTTACTACCTGAAACTGCAAAACAAATGCCGCTGCTACTGCAAGCATTCCCATTTTTCCTGCTATTCTTCTCATTACTACCCCTTTTCATCAGAAAATCATATTAACCTTTATGATCTTTTCTTCCTTCTTTTGTTATTTTTTCGTTTCTGAGTTTTATTTTTTACAAAATATGGCTTAACATCTGTTTCATTTATATCAGGCTCTTTTATAAATGATTCTTCTATATGTGATGTTTCAAAAGCAAACTCACCCAAAATGTCTTCATCACAAAATGCCAAAACAGGAAATAGATTAAATCCAACATCGAACAGAAAAGGTTCCTCTATGCACAAAAAAAGAATTACGATCAAAAATAGGAACAGCATTCCATCTTTTCTTTTATGTGCCTTTAAAAGTGCCGCACCATACAAAACACAAACCAGCGCCAGCAATACAATTCCATAGCGAATCGCTATCTGTAAATATGAAGAATCTACATAATTATAAACTTCATAATTTTTTCCCAGCACTGAAAAGCCATTCATATCTATCTTCTGTCCCAAAAAGGAAAATCCATAATTCATAATCGCATTTTTTCCTAATAGAAGTCGTCCGGAAAATCCACTATTCAAAACCTTCCACAAAATACTTTCCTGACAATACAAAGGAAGAAGTAATGCTAAAAGTGCACAAATCCATGGAAGTACTATCAGATGTCTTCTTTCTATAGAAAACAGCCTTTGCTTTACTCTAAGCAGATACGTCCTTATTACTGCAATTCGATTCAACGCCATCACACATACAAGAAGTGTCAATACAAGAAATGACATTTTTGTATCTGTCTGTAAGAAAATGAAAATATTAATCAGTTCAATTGCAATAATCTCTAGCCATGTAATCTTATTTCTTCGAAGCAGCATATATTGCATAGAAACAAACAAGAATAAATTCGGTGCATACGATGCCCACGCAAAACCAAGACTATACCGCATCCTTTCCTCATCCACGATAAGATTCTCTGTGATTCCAGTTATTGCACACAATATGATTACAAAAAGAACACCTCCCTGCAGTATACAAGATAATTTTAAAATTGTTTTTCCATTACTTGCATATACACAACCAAGCAGCAAAACAAATAAAAATACTGTACGCTCTCCGCTTGTAAAAATTGCAATTCCTGCTGCAGTCAACATAGCTATCAAAAAACAAACAGTATACTTTGAATACTTTTGTTTTACAACATTTAAGGCTATGCAAATTACACACCCCAGATAGGAAGCATAACGAAGCACTTTTAGAATCATATTTATAATATGATCTTGATAAATCGTTGCCCATGATGTCAGTGCTACCGACGCTGCCAGAATAAACACTGCATATACAATATATATAAGTTTCTGATCGTCATACAGCTTTATTTTTTTCAGCATGATAACCTCCTCCCTTGTTGCAATGTATGAAGTACATTCACACATTGCCGTCACGCATTGTTTTTCTCCTTATAACGCTGAAGAACAGTATATGAAAGATAACCTGTATATCTGAGCATAGCTACTGTACGCGACATCTTGTTCATCTTCTTATAGATCTGATTTGATGTCTTTTTTACTCGTTTATCTGACATCATAATCTTTTTCTTATTTTCTTTACTTTCCTCGCACATCATTAACGAATTAATATGGAATGTACAATGGGCTGCTATTCCATTTTCAATATACTCTTTTCTGCCCTGTGAAATATTTTCAGGAAGCTTTCGATAAAACTTCAAAAGTCTTTCTTCTACTCGATCTCCATCTGTAATATGTTTTCTGCGTCCTGCCGCACTTACAGACTGCTCTCCTAAACCAATGCGATAACAGTACAGTGGATATGGCACATAAGTAATAGTTTTGATAAATGGAATTGTAAACAACATAAACTCCGAATCCACATAGAAACAATGCTCATCTAAACGAATTTTATTTTTTTGAAGCATCTGTGTCCTATAAATAACTGCATGATATCTCATATAATCAATTGTTGAAATTACGCTTTCAAAATCAATTGTCTTTTGTGGTTCAAGCTTCGCTGTCTTCTCTAGGACATCATCACCACCCTCATAACATGTCTTATAATCCATCAGAACAAGATCGCTGTCAATTTGTGTCAGATCATTTAACAATTTTTCAAGCGCCTCACTATCTACCCAGTCATCACCATCAATTGCCTTGAAATACTTTCCCTTTGCTTCTTTTATTCCTCTGTTAATAGTGGATCCATGACCACCATTCTCTTTGTCTATCAGACGCACAACTCCAGCATAATTTTTCTCATATTCCTTTGCTATCTGAGCAGTACTATCCTTAGATCCATCATTAACAACCAATACCTCAACCATTTCATTGTTAGGAACACAAATGATTGTTTTCAGTAATTTGTCCAAATATTTTTCTACATTATATGCAGCTATTGAAAATGTCAATATTTTTTCCATGTTTATGCTTATATTACTCCTCTATTTTTTTATATACGTTTTTTGCTTGCAAACACTTTATAAAAAAGTCCGCATGCACAAATTGATACAGCGTACATTCTTCTTTTTAATACAGCCACCATAAGTTTATGTTTTTTGTCTGGAAGCTGTTCTAATTTCAAATGCTCCATTGCTTTTTTGCATGCCGTATTTTCTGAAAAGCTTTTTAGCAGCTTTTTATATGCTGACAATTCCCGTAATGACTTCATTGCCATTCCATACATCTCTGCAAGCTCCCAAATCATCTGCACCAGATCTAGTGAACGATATGTTAAAAATTCCTCTGATTGTGGGATCCTTAATCTTCGGATGCTATTTTCAGATTCTTTCACATAATCCATATATTGTTTGTACTTATCTTCAATTCTTCCAGTGCTAAGGGATCCTGCTCTCATACGGTAATGATATACTGGAGCACTCACATAATAAACACTTCTAGCCATACTTAACACTTCCATATTAAATAGAGTATCTTCTCCATAGTGAATATTGTCCAAAAATGCTGCCTTGCTTTTCTGCAAAAGTTCTCTTCGATAAATTTTTGCACATGGACTTCCTAAAAACGGCAAATGTTTCATCTTCTCTGGAAATACTGATGCAAATACCTGTGGCTCAATCGTACATCCACCCCAAAAAGCAACGCGATATTTTGCCATATCATAACGATATACCTTTTTCTTCATCACTGCAGCATCTTCATCTGAAAAAGAATAATTATTCACAATCATTCCCATTATGATATCACTATCTGCATGAGATGCTTCTTCGCAAAGTGTCTGCACTGCATTCTCTTCCAGCCAGTCATCACTGTCAACAAACATAACCCACTCGGCATTTGCCAACTGCATTCCTTTGTTTCTTGCAGCAGATGCCCCTTGATTTTCTTGATGAAATACCTCTATTCTATTATCATTTTTCTGCAGCTGCCTGCAGATTTCCAGACTGTTATCCGTGCTCCCATCATCCACAAGAATAATTTGAAGTTCACTCACAGACTGTGTACATATACTGCTAATGCACTTTTTTATATAATCTTCTGCATTATAAACAGGAACGATAATGCTGACTTTTGCTTGCTTCTCCATTCTTATATATTTATTCCTTCCTCAACTTTTAATCCTGCCGTCTATGGCTTTAATAGGCCTTACCTATTTTGTTTTAACCTTGAAAAAATACCAGGGCATTTTTCCTTTACAATATAAATTCCACGTCCCATAATCAGGCAAAATTCAGCCTTTTCAGTACGAATACCCCAAGCTAACAGTTTTAACAATCGATTATCCGGATACAGAAATGTCTTCAATTTCTGATAAGTAGCACTTCTAAACTGCTTCTTTACCCATTTTTTCCGTCCTGAATGACTCATCTTAGCCGCACTGCTGCAGTTTCTTTGCAGTGCAGATAAAAAATAGCGACAATAAATACTTCCTAGACTCTTTAATTCTTCCGGTGTTTCCATATCCCAATCTTGATAAAGCTGGCACATACTCTCAACACGTTTTTCATGCAGTTCAAAATAATCAGGAAGATACTTCGTTGTCAAACTACCCTTTTTACGAATCGCATAACGATATAATGGTTTTGCAATTTGATTACAGGAATCAATTGTTCTAAATACTTCAATATTGAACAGTACATCCTCTATCATCGTAATCTTCTTAAACTGCACACCTAGCTGTCTTAAATAAGTTAATTGATATGCCTTATTCCATGCATAACCAAATAATGTCTGACACTCTAATGACAGCACCTGATCTCTAACATTCTGCTTAGAATCAAAATATCCCTGTTTTGGCGTAATTTGTTTCGTATACTCAATCTTGCCATTTTGATCATAATACTCCTCGGTAAGACCAAACAAAACAATCTTCGCACTATTTTTTTCAAGACTTTTTTCGATCTGCTCCAAGAGTCTTACGTCATATCGATCATCTGGATCAAGAAACAAAATATATTCTCCGTTTGCTACTGCCATTCCTTGATTTCTTGCATTGCTAAGCCCCCCATTCTTCGCAAGATGAAGAACCTGAATGCGTCTATCGCTTTTCGCCAGCTCATCACATAATTTTCCAGATGAATCAGTCGCACAATCATCTACTAGTATGAGTTCAAAATCCGAAAAAGACTGTTTTTTTATATCAGACACCGAGTCCTTCAAATAATTTTGAACATTATATACTGGCATTACAATACTATATCTCATTTGCTGTTCTCTTTTCCGCTAACAGTTTTAAAAGCTGCCGCTATATTTTTTATTCAAAAATTTTGCCTTCAAAAAAGCCGGAATGCGCTTATGCAAATTACTCTTTTCAATATTAACAACAGGCACACATTGATAGTTATATTGCTTTTGCTCAATCCATACATTCAACAATAGCTCACTTACTCTGCCAAACATTCTCCGTTGAAATGCATCATACTGGTTAAAGTCCACTTGTTTTTCCAATTCTTCCAAAATTGGAAACAGCCAGCTACAGTATTCATTACATTTTTTTCTTGACATAATAAACATATTAAACATATGTCCAGATCTTTTTTTCATGATACGATCATATGCTTCCAAATACGCGGGATTAGTCTGTTCAAGAATATTTCTTGTAATTATCAGATGTTCTTCATAATGCGTATGTGAATAATGAGAATACAAACTCTCAATAAAATAATGTCTTTTTGCTGGAAGAATAATATCCGTTTTCTTTAATAGCTGTTCAATTTCCTTTTTTGTCAAAACTGAATAAAATGGATCTCTTTTCCAGAACATACGCTTACGCCATCTATTGGCCAAATACCTGCGATAATGAACAAGTCCAATATAGTCTGATTTCAGGTTTTTCCATGCCCAGTAAAGACCCGTCAGTTCACAATAATGACCATTTTTTTCTGAAATGCTGTCTCCAGAATCATCTCCAAGATAGCCCAGATCCACTTTCCCTTGTTTTCCCACATGCAGCGGCATATAGCAGTTATCGCTCGGCATGCGATACTGCTTATGCGTTGCCACAATTACTTTTATATCCATTCTATTCCTTGCTATACCCTTTTCGCTGGTATTCCTTTCAGATATTTTTTTTAATTATACTATATCTATTAAGTTTACGCAACCAAAAACCTGCCTGCCCATCAAATTTGGTGTTTATTTTAGCTTTTTGCCTTTTCTTTTTTCAGTTTTTATTGTATACTAAAACATAAATAATGATTTACGTGGGTATATAAGAGAACTCAAAAAGCTCGTTAAAACAACTACGTAATAGAAAGGCTTATAAAATATATGAAGAAAAAAAGAATTTTGTACTTTGATATTTTAAACATTTTAGCGTGCTTCGGTGTTGTCTGTCTTCACCAAAATGGTATTGTGCACTGGTATGATATTCATACAGCTCCATTTAAGCAGTCGCTTATCTTTGAGGTTGGATTTTTCTGGGCTGTTCCAATCTTTTTTATGTTAAGCGGTGCTACTTTATTTGATTATCGATCTCGCTATTCCACAAAAGAATTTTTGCTCCGGCGTGCAAAACGCGTGCTGATTCCTTTTCTTTTTTTCAGTGTCCTGATGCTTATTTGGCATTGTTCCAATGGCACCTTTACCATTGAGGATTATTCATTCTCAAATTTACTTACAATCATTCTTTTTAATCAGCACGAAAGCATATACTGGTTTTTTCTGCCAATGCTCGCCACTTACCTGTGCATGCCAGTTTTATCTTTACTAAAAGATCAAAAACAAATTTTATGGTATATGTTTTTTGTTGGATTTCTAACACTTTCCTGCTTTCCACTCCTTTTTCGGGTTATTGGAAGTGCATGGAATACTAGTGCAAATTTTCCAATGACAGGTGGCTATCTAATTTTTACAATACTCGGCTACCTGCTTGCCACAACAGATTTTTCTAAAAAACAGCGCATTGGCTTTTATGTTCTTGCCATTTGTTCTGCGCTGTTTCGCTATTTTGGAACAATCTATCTTTCCAATAAGGCTGGATTACTAGATCGAACATTCTTTGATTACATGCAATTTCATTCTGTTTTTCTTGCCTGCGGTGTCTTTATTTTCTTTAAACAGATATCTTGGGATCGTATATTCAGAGCACCTGCTCATATAAAGATACTTACAACTATTTCTTCATGCAGCTTTGGCATTTATCTAATTCACATTGTTGTCCAGTATTATGAACGAAGTCTCACAAACTGGACTCCTGATCGACTAATTTATCGAACTGTAGGTTGTTTTATCACTTATGGTGTGGCACTTGCCATTATATTTATTGCAAAGAAAATTCCTATCATAAAAAAACTAATTCCATAAAAAAAGAGGGGCGCAATGCCCCTTTTAATTTGTCACTGAAGCCAAATACCTATCATACGTCTCATACAGATCATCTGATGTAAAGGCTGTTGTCTGATAGAAATGCAGATTTTCCCAGATCTCCTCTGAAATACCAACAGTATGTTCCTTTGCATATGACGTAAAACTTTGTGACCATGTTGCATAGCGAAGCTTTCCGAATACCTGACTTTCATTTTCAGAACTAAGTACCTCGTCAAAATCATCCACACAGCGAATCAAATAATAATTCTGCTCTGTCTGAATAATATCGCTGACTTCACCATCACTCATGTAGATAGCTGTTTTCTCCAAAATTGGATTTAGCGTTCCGCGGCTTACCTGATATTCAATCTGCGAAAAGCGACTTACTTCTTTTGCAACACTCTCAAAATCTTCGCCTGATGAAATACGCTCCTTCGCCTGTTCAATTTTCTCGTATGATGGTGCTGCAATCAATTGAAGTATCATAACACGCTTGTCATTATCACTAACTTCTGTGTTTATGCCTGAGCAAAGCTCATCAATTGTCTTCTGTGCAATACGATATTTTTCATACAAAGATGCTGCTTTTGATTCGTCTGACTGTACATAGCTTTTCTCCTCATCAGACAGACTGCCATAATAATCGGCTGCAGCAGCCTGACAGGCACTGCGCTCCTCATCTGTAAGTGTTACACCAAGCCCTGATGCCATATCGTTTAGAAGCACTAACGTGCACAGTTCTTCTTTTATTCTGCCATCACGCAGATAATCGGAAAAATCACTCTCTCCTGCTTTTTCCTTCCAAAAATCGGTTTCTCCCAAATTTTCATAATAAAGATTATAACGTGTTTGAAAATCCAGAAAGACCAGACTGCACTCTTCTAAGCTCAGTCTGGTTTTTGTTCCGCTAAAAAGAATATGATCATTTAAAGATGTAGAAAGTACAACGTCTCTGCATCCACTAAAGCAAAGCCCTGCCAGACATGCTGCCAAACCTATTATTTGTTTTCTCAATGCTGATACCTCTTTTTCATCATTAATCATCTTAGATCACGTGAACGAATACAGTAAAGCAGCCCATTCGTAAATGAAACTGCTGCCTTCTCATCACATATCTCATTGCTTATACAGCGTGTACTTCCCTTTTTCAAGGTAAAATTTTCAACATTATAAACAAATCCCTTTAATGTAATGCCTTGTGTCTGATCTGTGTAGGATAAAAATGATACATACTTCCAATCAGCCATTTTTTCAAGCAAAATAGGGCCATCTAGCAGCCTGATTCGATTTTGCTGATCAATTATTTCACATTCAATGCCTTTTGTAAGGGGAATATGAAGAAGTTCCAGATTGCCGAGCATATGATCCATACGGCCTCCTGTTGCACCAAGAATCCAAATCTTATCTGGTTTTTGATCTACGGCAAACTGCACAGCTAGCTCTGCATCTGTCTCATCCTTTTCAGGTGGAAAAGAGAGTAACTTTGTATTTTGATCCTCCTCAAAATGACAAAGCACATCTTTTGAGACTGTGTCAAAATCTCCCATTCCACAATTGCATGGAATACCTGCTGCCAAAACTTTTTCAAGTGCTCCATCTGCAGCCACCACAAAATGTGGCTGCATTTTTTCATAGCACTCCTTTAAAAACAAAGCATCTAATGTTCCGCCCAATACAAGCAATAAGTTCTTCATTCTCTGCATACCTGTCCTGCTTTTATTTGTGCCTATACATCATACCTTCTTCTCTGAATGGTTCATTGCCTCCAGAAGATCGTGTACATTTTGTCCAATATTGCCTTTAAACACACTGCTTCCGCTGACAAGAATATCACTTCCTGCATCTGCTGCTTCCAGAGCAGTTTCAAGACAAATTCCACCATCCACTTCAATCAAAACAGAATCAAATCCATTCTCATTTAAATACTTATGCAGTGTCTCCACCTTTTTCGTTACTGAATGGATATATTTCTGTCCTCCAAATCCAGGCTGTACTGTCATGGCAAGCACCATATCTGTCAGATGAAGATATGGATAGACCTCCTCAATCGGGGTATGTGGGTTAACTGCAAGTCCTGCCTTACAGCCACACTCACGAATCCACCTTAAAGTAGCCTCAACATCCTCACATGCTTCCAGATGAATCGTGATCATATCACTTCCAGATTCTGCAAACTCTTTGATATAACGGATCGGCTCCTGGATCATCAAATGGACGTCAAATACACCTGAAAATGCCTTTCTTAGTGTTTTGACAATCGGAAATCCAAATGAGATGCTAGGTACAAAATTGCCATCCATCACATCAATGTGAAGCCATTTCACGTCTGCCTCTTTTAATTCCTGAAGTTGTTTTTCTAAACACGAAAAATCTGCTGATAGTAAAGATACTGCCAAATCTGCCATGTTTTACTTTCCTTTCCTTTATTTATATCGTCTTACTGCATTTAATTCTTTATAAAAAGCTGTATAGCTTTCATAACGATTTTGACTGATTTTTCCATTTTGGACTGCTTCCTTTATGCCGCACGACGGCTCTGAAATATGAGAACATCCTGTAAAGCGGCATTTACCAAGATAAGGTGAAAACTCTGGAAAAAGCAGCTCGAGTTCTTCCTTTTCAAGAGAGAGCACATCTAATGAGCTAAATCCAGGTGTATCAAATAAAAATGTCTGATGACCCAGATAAAAAATCTCTGAATGCCTTGTCGTATGCTTTCCTCTTTTTATTTTCTCACTGACTTCACCAGTATCCATCCCTGCTTCTGGACAAAAATGGTTTACCAGCGTTGATTTTCCAACACCGCTCGGACCTGCAAAGGCTGTCACCTTCCCTGAAAGAAGATGAAGCAGTTTTTTGTGTCCTTCTCCTTCAAAATCATGATAGTCAGTAAAGCAAACAGGATAACCAGCTGGCTCATATATCATTTGAACCTCTTTTTTAAATTCTGCTGTCGCCAAATCAGCCTTTGTAAAACAAAGAATAACCTGTACATTTCGCTTTTCCATTAAAACAAGGAAACGATCCAGCAAATTAAAATTTGGTTCTGGCTCACGGCATGCAAATACGATCACTGCCTGATCTATATTTGCTACCGCTGGACGAAACAACTCGCTTCTTCGAGGAAGAAGCTCTGTAATGGAGCCTTTCTTTTCTTCCTCATCAAGCACCTCAATTGTCACTTCATCACCCACCAGAGGTTTTTTATGGTCTTTTCTGAAAATTCCTTTCGCCTTGCACTCGTACTGCGATTCATTCTCTGCCTGTACATAGTAAAATCCGGCAATTCCTTTGATGATTTTTCCCTGCATCTTGTAATTCCTTTACACTTATTTCAGCTTACAGCGCCTGCTGTGTCTGCCTGAGGCGCTGCTGCATCAGTACTCGGTGCCGGATCTGGGCTTGGTGCCGGCGCTGGATCTGTACTTGGTGCCGGTGCTGGATCTGTACTTGGTGCTGGTGCTGGTGCTGGATCTGTACTTGGTGCCGGCGCCGGATCTGTACTTGGCGCTGTTGCTGCCGGACCTGTACTGATAAAGACAATTACTGTATCTCCTGCATGCAAGGATCCATCTGCACTAGTCGCAGCCCATCTTGTTACGCTTCCAACTGCCACATAATCACTTGACTCGTACTGAATCTGTGCACCAAGTGACATACCTGCAAGTGTAGATGTTGCCTGCTCCTGCGTCATATTTGTCAAATCATTAGCTCCTAAGCCTACTGTCGGCGGTCCAACACTAATTACAAGCTTTACAGTTGAATACTCTGGTACAGAAGTTCCGCCCTCTGGTACCTGACTAATTACAGTACCTGCTGGAACAGATGTGCTTTCTGCATATTCAATTGAATAATAAAGATTTGCAGAACCTATTGCAGAATATGCGTATCCTTCTGCTGAATTACCGACAACACCTGGCACAACTGCCATCTTCGGTCCAAGACTTATAGAAAATGCAATCTCAGTTCCACTCTTTTGACTGGTACCTGGATCAAGGCTCTGACCGCATACCTGACCTACCTCAGTATTGTCACTGTTAACTTCACTAATCGTTCCTACACTAAAGCCCGCCTGCTCAATTTTGGCGATTGCCTGCTGTTTTGTCATACCATAAAGATTCGGAACATCGATATATTCAGGTCCTAAACTAATGTAAACCTTTAAAGAATCTCCCGCCTGAAGATATCCTTTATCCGGCTCCATACGAAGCACCATATCTTTTGCATATTCCTCACTGTATTCGCCAACATACTTTACATCAATGTCCTTAAAGCTCCTCAAATAATACTTTAGAATACTAACATTTCCATTGACATACAGCTTACTGTTAATCTCAAACTTATCACTTCCAAGGCTCAAATACACCTTTATGGTGCTTCCTTTATCAACAACTGTACCCTTGTCATACTGCTGACGGCACACAAGACCAGTCGCATACTCGTCAGAATACTCATACGTTCTTGCCAAAACAATCTTAAGACCAGCTTCCTTTAATGCCTTTGTTGCTTCTGTAATACTCATACCAAGAAGCTCTGGCACTTTTGTTCTGCCGTCTGCATCCTGCCCCGATTCGTCCTCATATGTTGAGATGATTGGATCATTTTCATTAGCTGCAGCTGTCGTTTTTTTATTTGCTGATATACTCGTTGGTGTACGCTGAAAGGCACCAGAAAGAGAACCTACAATATACACAAGCATAGCAAGCATGGCAACACCAAGCACAGAGCCAATTGCTGCCAGTATCTTATCAAATGCTGTTGCCTCATCTGGATCTCTCTTTACTTTTTTAGCACGAGAATGCTTTTCTCTTTTATAAGCTTCACTTGAAAAATTGTCGTCCTGATTTCCCGGACCATATGTCTCAAAATCAATCTGCTCATGACGACGCTGCTGAGCTGCTGCGCTCTCTCTGGCAGGTGAACGCTTAATCTGCTGACTCTTTAAGCTTCTTTCCTGATATGCTGTATTCTCATGCTGACCGCGGTCTGAACGATTGCGTATATCACGCATCTGTTCATCGCTCATAACAGTAGTCTCTCCATTTGCAGTCTCCTCAAGCTGAACAAAATGAACAAAACGCTCATTTGGTGCAACAAGTGCGTGGCGAAGATCCTTTATGAGATCTGCGCAGCTTGAATAACGCTGGTTAGGACGCTTTTGTGTACACTTGAAAATAATCTGTTCAAGGGCAACAGGAACACTTGGCTCAATGTTGCTTGGCGGCACCATTGCCTCATTGATATGCGCTATTGCTACCGCTACTGTCGTATCACCGTCAAACGGGACACGGCCAGTCACCATCTCATATATCGTAATTCCAAGTGAATAAATATCACTTCTCTCATCACAGTAGCCGCCTCTTGCCTGCTCCGGTGAAATATAATGCACAGAGCCTGCTGCACCGTAAAGATTTGTTGTCTCATCGGTAATTGCTCTTGCAATTCCAAAATCAGCAACCTTAATACGGCCATCCTTTGATATAATAATATTCTGTGGCTTGATATCACGGTGCACAATATGACGTTTATGTGCAGCCTCAAGACCCTGAGCTACCTGAATGGCAATTCCGATAGACTCTTTTGTTCCTAATTTTCTCTTTCGTGTAATGTATTCCTTAAGCGTAATACCATCAATAAGTTCCATTACAATGTAGTGAACATTGTCTTCTTCACCGACATCATAAACTCCAACCACATTGTTATGTGAAAGGCCGGCTGCTGCCTGTGCCTCCATCCGAAACTTTGCTACAAAGCTCTTATCCTTACAGAACTCTTCTTTTAATATCTTAATTGCTACCAGACGGCTTAGCTTTCTGTCTCTTGCCTTATATACATATGCCATGCCGCCGGAACCAATTTGCTCAAGGATTTCATATCTGCTGCTCAGAATTGTTCCTGTTCGTATCATCTTATCCTCCATAACCCTTTGGGTATTACTCCACTGATGCCAAAATAACAGAGATATTATCCTGACCTCCGTTTTCATTGGCCTGTTCAATCAGAACATTTGTCTTTTCTTCCAGTGAGGCTGCGCCCTTTGCAATCTCAAAAATTGCATCATCGCCGACCATGTTGGTCAAGCCATCCGAGCACAGCAAAAGTAGATCTCCCGGTACAACAGGTTCCTCAAAAATATCTGCTGCGGTATAATCATGAGAACCGAGTGCTCTCGTAATTATATTTTTCTTGCTCTGGTACTCCTTCGAATCTCTTGTAATCAAACCTTTGCGGTACATTTCCTCCACATAAGAATGATCTTTTGTGATCTGGCGGATTGTATCCGAAATCAGATACAATCTGCTGTCGCCTACCTGAAAAACATGAAGCTTACTTGCCTCATCCACAAATGCAAGCGTCAGCGTCGTTCCCATTCCTCTGTATTCTTCATAATCCTGTGACTTTTCATAGATTCTGCGGTTCACCACGCGAATGGCATCGCTCACAATAAGAAGCGGATTCTCATAAACGGATTCGCTGATGCATTCCACCAATTTCTCTACTGCATAGCGGGACGCAAAATCTCCTGCTTTATGACCGCCCATACCGTCGGCCACAATCAGAAGATTTGGCAGCTTCCCCACCGGTTTATCGGATGCAAAAACAGAATCCTGATTCTGGGAACGCATCCTTCCTATATCACTTTTACAACTAATCTGCATTCCAAAAACTCCTTTTATGTATGTTGTTCAAGATAGCTTTTTCGGAGTTGTCCGCATGCGCCGTCAATGTCACGGCCCATTTCTCTTCTAATAGTAACATGTATTGCACTTTTTTCAAGCAATTTTTTAAATTTCTCTATCTGAACCTGTCCAGACTGAACATAATTTCTTTCTTTAATCGGATTCACCGGAATCAGATTGACATGACAAGGAAAGCCATTCAAAAGTGCTGCAAGCTGTCTTGCCTCATCTTCATTGTCATTGACACCAGCTACAAGGCTGTATTCAAACGTAACGCGCCGTCCTGTAACCTCAAAATACTTTTTGCAGGCTGCCAGCACATCTTGAATATGATACTTGTTTGCAATCGGCATCAATTCCTTTCGCACCGTATCATTTGGTGCATGAAGCGAAAGTGCTAATGTCACCTGACTGTGACGCGCTGTAAGCTGCTCAATTCCAGGAATTAAACCACAAGTCGAAATAGTTAAATTTCGCTGACTAATATTTAATCCTTCCTCGCATGAGATCAAATCTAGAAAGCGAAATACATTCTCTGTATTATCAAATGGTTCTCCAGATCCCATCAAAACAACATTAGAAATACGCTCTCCAATATCCTTTTGAATCCTGTAGATCTGCTCTAGCATCTCACTTGGGCGAAGGCTTCTGACCAATCCATCAAGTGTAGAAGCACAAAAACGACAGCCCATACGGCAGCCGACTTGTGTGGAAATGCAGACGGAATTTCCAAAACGATAACGCATCAAAACGCTTTCTATCACATTTCCGTCTTGGAGACGAAACAGATATTTTCTTGTTCCGTCTATTGAGGAGATCCGCACATCAACAGGCGTTAATACAACAAAATCAGCCTGCTCCTTCAATTTGCTTTTCAATGCGCCGGAAAGGTTGGTCATCTCATCAAAGGAAGAAACAAGATTCTTATGCATCCAGTTATAAAGCTGTTTTGCCCGAAACCCCTTCTCTCCCAGAGCACTCATCCATGTTGTCAGTTCCGGCAATGTCATAGATTTAATATCTTCTTTCATTTCGTTCTCCTGAATATTATTTTCTGCGAAGCCGTGCAACAAAGAAGCCATCACACTGATTTTGTCCTGGAAGCAGCTTCAGCATGCCGCTTGATGGATCATTGCCCTCGATTTCTTCCTTAATAAAAGGAGCCAGACTTTCAAGTTCAAATGGCATCTGTGTTAAAAGATAACGAACATTTTCCTCATTTTCTTCTGGATTTATTGTGCATGTGCTGTAAACTAAAACACCACCCGGCTTTACAAGCTTAGCTGCATTAACAAGAATCTCTCGCTGTAAGCTTACAAGCTCAGTCAGACGTTCTTGTGTCAGCTGATACTTAATATCCGGTTTTCTTGATAAAATACCAAGACCAGAGCATGGCACATCAGCCAGTACATAATCTGCTGTCTCTTTTCTTTCCTCATCAGGCACACATGCATCCCACTGCTCAATCTGCATATTATCGGCATGACAGCGCACTCTGTTTTCTTCAATCAGTTCCAATTTTTCCCATGAAATATCACGGCTTAACACCTTCGTCGTGCCGCCTTTCGCCTTTGCAAGATGAATGCTTTTTCCTCCCGGCGCTGCACACATATCAATACAAAAACTATTTTCTTGTGGTGCAACACATTGAGCTGCCAGTGCTGAGCTTATATCCTGAATCTGAATAAGACCATCCTGAAATACCTTTGTACGGCGAATATCACCTGCGTCTGTTAGTTCAAGACAATCGTCTGCATAAGGTGCTTTCGTTACAGAAATACCTTCTTTCTCTAAAGACGAAACTATTTCTTCTATGCTGTATCTTCCTGTATGACAATGCACATACATTGGATGGCCGCTCTGAGAAACAACAGATTCAAGATATGCTGCTACCTTCTCTTTTGGATACCAGCTAAGCAGCTTATCATAAAGCCACTGCGGAACAGAATAATAGACAGATGGCTGATCGCTCCAGTCAAGTGTTGGAATGAGTACTGCCATCTTTCGCGTAACAGCATTGACAAATCCTTTTAATGACCAAAAACCTTTCTTTGCTGCAAGATTGACAGCCTCACTGCAAACTGCATGCTCCGGAACATCCATATATTTCAGCTGATAAGCAGCCATTCTTAAAATGTTTCGAATAACTGGCTTTTGCTTAGAAGCCTTTACAGATGCTGCCTTGTCAATTATTGCATCTAGCTCAATTTTTCGCTCTACACAGCCTCGTGAAAGACGCGCGATAAAAGAACGATCCTTTTGAGGCAGATAACTATATTTATCAAGTGCCTGGCGAATCACGATATGAGAGAATTGATTCTTTTCTAACACCTCAATTAAAATTGCCAGCACAATCTCTCTCTCATTTTCTTTTTTTGTCTCAGTCATCTCTGCGTCTTCCTCCTGTTAAAATCAAAAGACGAAGCAGCTGTAAAATAGATGCTGCTGCACTAGCTACATACGTCAATGCTGCTGCTTTTAACACACGTGCCGTCTGTCCAACTTCGTCACCAATCAGTATATGCTCTTGATCAAGTAAGCGCACTGCACGTCTGGAGGCATTGATTTCTACAGGAAGCGTTACAAGCTGAAACAATACAACTAAACTAAATAACAACAGTCCGGCATTTAAAAATAGACTGCCTGTGGAACTGTTAATAAAAAGACCAATTACAATTAACGGCCATGACAAATAAGAACCAAAATTTACAACTGGAACGAGTGCGCTTCGAATAGAAAGCGGCACATAGCCTTTCGCATGCTGCATTGCATGACCACACTCATGAGCTGCAACACCAATAGCAGCTACAGTTGTTGCATTGTATACTGCATCTGAAAGACTAAGCGTTTTGTTTCGCGGATCATAATGATCTGTCAAACTGCCTGATATGTGCTGAATCTGCACATCATAAATGCCCTGTGAGTGTAAAAGCTTTTGTGCAGCCTGCGCACCTGTCAGACCACTTCTTGCATAGACAGATGAATAACGATTAAATGTTCTGTTTACTAATGCTGATGCACCTACTGAAAGCAGTGCACCAATTAAAACAAGTATATAAGTAGGATCCCAGTAATAATATGGCATACACTTCACCTCCGTGATGTTATATTTTTATGCCTTTCACACCTGTGTAAATAATTCTCCCTGTGCAATTGGATAGCCTCTCAGGTAAGCATCAACTGTCATGTTCTTTTTTCCCTCCGGCTGAAGCATACGAAGTGACAATGCACCATTACCAGCCTTAACAATCAGCTGATCTTTTTCACTGACAATAACAGTTCCTGGCGTAGCTGCCGCCTGACTTTCTGTAAGCGTTTCCTGACAAACTACATCACAATCCCAAATCTTAACTGTTTTTCCATGTATCTTTGTAAAGGTACCTGGCCATGAATTTAAGCCTCGAACTAATCGCTCAATACGATCAGCATCCATTGTCCAGTCAATATTTCCCATTGTTTTTTCAAGCTTAGGTGCATATGTGCTTTCTTCCTCGCACTGCGGAATACGAACTGCACTTCCATCCTCTAACTGATCAATTGTCTTCAAAAGAAGCGGACCGCCCATCATGCTAAGCTTATCGTGCAGGCTGTCTCCTGTCTCCTTAGGATCAAGTGTGACTGTGTCCTTAAGCAACATATCACCCTTATCGATCTCACGACACATATACATTGTCGTAACACCGCTTTCCTTTTCGCCATTTATAACAGCCCACTGAATCGGACCTGCACCGCGATACTTTGGAAGCAGAGATGCATGCACATTGATACAGCCATACTTTGGCATTTCACGAATCTTCTTTGTAACAAACTGGCCAAATGCGACAACTACAATTAACTCTGGCTCATAGGCACGAAGCTCATCTATAACTTCTGGCACACTCACATTTACTGGCTGCATCACAGGAATATTATGTGCAAGTGCACACTCCTTTACCGGTGAAAACTGCATATTTTTTCCTCTGCCCTTTGGTCTGTCTGGCTGTGTGACAACCGCAACAACCTCATGTCTGCTATTAATAAGACTTTGTAATACCGGAACTGCAAAATCTGGTGTTCCCATAAAAATAATTCTCAAACCAACCACTCCTTTGTCTTGATTTTCTTATTTGTGAATTTCTTCTTCAGTAAATTCCTCATAAGCATCCTCGTACAGTTCTTCTTCCTCATCCTCCGGCAAATCTTCATTATTGATCAGACCGCCCTCTGCCTTATCACTGTACAAAATACCATCAAGATGATCGCACTCATGACAAATGCATCTTGCCAGAAGACCTTCGCCCTCTAAGACGTATTCCTCTCCACGCTCATTTAATGCCTTTACCTTTACATAATCAGGTCTTGTTACAATACCACTCTTTCCCGGAATGCTAAGACATCCCTCATAGCCTGTCTGCTCACCGCTAACCTCTAAAATTTGTGGATTGATCAATACATGCTGATTGTCATCGGTATCCATAACAACAATGCGCTTTAATACACCGATCTGCGGAGCTGCTAAACCTACACCACCGCTCTCATACATTGTATCAAACATATCCTCGATTAAAATTCTTGTTCTTAAACTTACAGACTTTACTGGCTTGCAAACCTTGCGAAGACACTCATCGCCCTCTGTTCTAACTGTTCTGATTCCCATATTGTACTCCTCTCTCATATCACAATAAAACGTATCAGCAGACAGTTACAAAAATAGATACTTTCTGTGCAGCTGCCTGTTCTGTTATCTCTTGAATAAGCTCCATAGCCTCTAAATACGCTTTATGATCGTTACTTCTTATATAAAGATGCTTTCTCCACATATCCTTGAGCCTTGCAATTGGTGCATCTGAAGGCCCAATTATTTTAATTATATCACAAAATCTTTTATTTATCAACAACTGTACATGCCAAATCCACTGATTGGCTAGCTCCTCCTCTGCAGAAACAGCCATTACCTCGCACATCCAGCCGATTGGCGGATACTGCATCCGCCTTCTAAAACGAATTTCCTGATGATAAAATGATTCATAATCCTGATTAGCTGCTGTCTGAATGCTATAATTTTCTGGATCATATGTCTGAATTATTACATTTCCAGGCTCCATTCCACGCCCCGCACGTCCCGCTGCCTGCGTTAAAAGCTGGAATGTACGCTCGCTGCTTCGAAAATCACAATTATATAGTGACATATCAGCTGCCAAAATCCCAACCAACGTAACACCTGGAAAATCATGGCCTTTGACAATCATCTGTGTGCCGACTAAAATATCAGCCTCTCTTCTTCTAAATGAATCAAGAATCTGCTCATGACCATCCTTCTTAGAAGTCGTATCCATATCCATACGAAGCACTCGTGCAGATGGAAATTGAGCCTTAATCATCATCTCTGCCTTCTGTGTACCAAGACCAAAGCCTGCCAGATATGGTGAACCACACAAAGGACAGCTGCGCGGCATCGCTTTTGTATAACCACAATAATGGCAAACAAGCTTATCTCCTAGATGCTCTGTTAATGCAACATCACAATGCGGACATTCAATTGGTTTTCCGCATGAACGACAGCTGACTACACGTGAAAAACCTCTGCGATTGATAAACAGCATCATCTGCTGCTTCTTTGCCAGACATTCCTCCATTTTTTCACGAAGCTCTCTTGAAAAAACAGAGCGGTTTCCTGACTCAAGCTCTTTTCGCATGTCCACAACCTGCACATTTGGCAGGCAACTTCCTAATACAGCACGTTTTGTCAGGCAAAACTTGCGATACTCACCTGATTCAGCTCTTGAAAATGATTCAATTGAAGGCGTCGCTGACCCAAGAAGAAGAAGAGAATTTGTTAGCTGTGCCAACTTGTCTGCTGTCTCTCTTGTGTGATAGCGAGGTATCTGCTCACTGTTATAAGCACCTTCCTGTTCCTCATCTACAATAATAAGACCTAGATTTGAAAATGGTGTGAACAGTGCTGAGCGCGGTCCAACCATAATTGAAATTTCTCCATTTCTTGCCCTCTCTAACTGATCACTTCGCTCTCCGTCTGAAAGTCTTGAGTTGATCATAGAAACCTGCTCACCAAAACGGCTATAGAAATTTAAAATCACCTGATATGTCAGCGAAATCTCTGGAATCAGAACAATTACCTGCTTATTCTGACGAATCATCCACTCAATCAGATGCATATACACTTCTGTTTTTCCGCTTCCCGTTATGCCATAAAGTAAGGCCGGTGTGCGCACTCCGGCCTGATAGGAAGAAATCAGCTTATCTACTATAGCTTGCTGTTCTTCATTTAACTGTTTTTTTTCTAAGCTGGCAGATTCTTTTGGCAGCACGCTTCGGTAAAAACGCTTTGTCTCAATCTGAATCAGTTTTTCTTCTTCAAGAGCTTTAATTGCATCTGATGCAATTTTTAGCTGCTGTCTGGCAAAAGCAGATGAAATATAGTCTCTGCAAAGAAGAGCCTCCATCAGACGCACGCGTCCCTTCCAGTTCTTTTTCCTTGCAAGATCAAGATAGTCTAGAAAACGTTTTTCATCTGATGTGCGCACAAAAAAGCTTACCTGCTTCGGACGTACATTTTTTCTGGCTGGCATAACAACACGAAGTGACTGAATCAAATTTCCGCCATACTCCCGATACATCCAAACGGCAAGTGCAATTCTTATCTTATCTGATGAATTGTCATCTGAAATAATTTCTGTAAGTTCCTTAATCCTGTCAGGATCAATATTAGCTTTCGTACCTAATTTTAAAACAAAGCCTTTTTTTTGCGTATTCCTTCGTCCAAATGGGACAAGTACCCACATTCCAGGCTGAACCTGCCCCACAAGACTTTCTGGAATGCGGTACTGAAATGGCCTGTCAAGCGACTCGTGTGAAATATCAATTACTATGTCTGCGTACACCAAAGCCTCCTTACTGCTCCATCAGATATTTTGTAATTTCCTTTAATCCGATTGCGTTAGACGCCTTTAAATAAACAACATCGCCTGCTTTTAAATTCTGATTTAAATATTCTGCAGCCTGCATCTTGTCATCAAATTCATGCACTAAATAGCTGCAATTTTTTTGCCTTGCACCATCTGCAATTGCTTTTGCTGTATCTCCGATTACGATAAGCTCATTTATAGGCTCTGATGCTATCTTTTCGCCAACCTCTCGATGATACTTTAGAGTATTTTCGCCAAGCTCACGCATTTCACTAAGAACTGCAATCCTTCTGCCGGACGTTTCAAAGCCGCCTAATACATTTACTCCTGCCACCATAGATGCCGGGCTTGCATTATATGTATCATCAATAACTTTATAATCTTTTACATCCATGATTTGCAAACGATTCTGAAAACCAGTAAATGTATAAAGAGATTTAGCTGCCAATGTCACATCTACACCATTTAAATGTGCTGCCGCAAGTGCTGCTGTCGCATTTAAAACATTGTGCTGTCCCAAAACAGACAATACAACTGGCACACGCATTTCGTTATGTACAAACGTAAATGCATAGTGGCCATTTTCCATATGAATATCCTCTGCTCTATAATCACAATACTCTTTTGTTCCGTACAAAACATAAGGATAACCTGTAGACTCTCTAAACTTATACAGCAATTCGTCGTCTCCATTTACAATCAAAAGACCCTCTTTTCCAAAGCCCTTTGAAATCGTATACTTTTCATGGCAGATTGCTTCCTGTGAGCCATAAAACTCAATATGAGCAACTCCTACATTTGTAAGAACTGCCATCTTAAGCTGCGCAATTTCACTTATAGTGCCAAGCTCTCCAGGAACATTCATTCCTAGCTCTAAAACTGCAATATCATAGTCGTTGCTCATCAAAGACATGGTGATTGGAAGACCGACAGAGCTGTTATAATTTTTCTGTGTCTTATATACCTTCTTTTCTGCTGAAAGCGCATAAGCAATCATCTCTCTTGTCGTTGTCTTTCCAACGCTTCCTGTCACGCCAATGGCAGGCACAGTAACACGGCTGCGGCAGAGCTTTCCAATCTCATGAAGAGCCAGTACAGTATCTTCCACGCGAATCCATGCGTGATTCGGATCATCCATGCTGTCATGCTCGCTTGTCAGAGTTGCCACACAGCCAACTGAAAATGCACCGTCAATAAAACGATGTGCATCTACTTTTGCTCCAATGATCGGGATAAACAAGTCATTTCCCTGGCTGCTTCTTGAATCAATGGAAAGATGATCGATCTGCTGCTTTTCATCTCCACACAGCAATTTTCCCTTTGTTGCTTCTACAATATCTTTTATACAAATATTAATCACTTGCTGACCTTGCCTTTCTTTGTCTTTTCGATAGATTCCACAATATCTCTTTCAGAAAATGCCTCCACCTTTCCAGCGATTTCCTGTGTATCTTCATGTCCCTTCCCAACAAGTACAAGAAGATCGCCTGGCCTCATCTGGCTCATGCAGTAGCCTATAGCCTCTTTACGATCCCGTATTACCACATAGTCGCCTGTCACACCCAAAAGTATATCAGCTAAAATTTGCTCAAATGGTTCATCTCTGGAATTATCCTGCGTGATAATTGTCAAATCAGCTAATTCACTGCTGACGCGCCCCATCGCACTGCGTCGCACGGCACTTCTGTTTCCTCCACATCCAAACATACACAAAATTCTGTTTGGATGATATGCCCGAAGTGATTCCAGCAGATTTCTCAGGCTAGCTTCATTATGCGCATAGTCAATCATAATCGTCCCGCCTTGAAAATGACCCACCATTTCAAAGCGCCCCCGAACGGAAAATGTACTAAAATCCAACTGGTATGAATCATATTGCTCATCTGATGTTAACAGGCAAAAAGTAGAAAGCGCTGCTGCTGCATTGCTGACATTGCAAAGTCCCGGAAGCTTTAAGCTTATACTTCTTGCAGGCATTTTTTGCCAATGCCATAAAAAATGCTGGTATAATCCATCTACCTCGACATCTTTTTCAATTTCAGATGCATAGCCATCTGCACAGACACTCGCTGAATACCAGCTGCACACACCATTTTTGTCTGCTGCAATCTCAAATGAAAATGGATCATCTCTGTTTAAGAGTACTTTTTTGCAATTTTTAAAAAATCTTTTTTTCCAGTAGGCATACTCTAAAAAAGAGGCATGTTCATTTCCCCCAATATGATCTGGATAAATATTTGTAAAGATTCCCAAATCAAATGTAAGACCTGCTATTCGTCCCTGCTTAACTGCAAGAGAAGACACCTCTGCAATAAAATGTGTGCATCCGGCCTTAACTGCCTCTGCAATAAAGCCATATAATTCAAACAGCTCTGGTGTCGTATGACTGCTTTTTGTCACGCGATCCTTTAAAAAGAAGCCATTTGTTCCAACAGTGGCACATAACATATGATTATCCAAAAAAAGCTTCTGAAGCATCGCGCAGACCGTTGTTTTTCCCTTGGTACCAGTCACGCCGATCAACAGAAGCTTTTCCTTAGAAAAATCATAAAAATTCGATGCCAGACGCGCTTGTGTCTGCGCTGACACATCTGTTTCTATAACGCAAATATCCTTTTGAGAAGATAAAATACGCCTGCTATCTTCATCATATTTCTCACAGATAACTGCGGCCGCACCTAAAGATAGTGCCTGCCGCAGATATCGTTTTCCACTTGTATGTGTTCCAGTGCGGCAAAAAAATAAATTTCCGCACTTTATCTTTCTTGAATCTTCACAAAGCCCTGTAATCTCACAATTTTCTGGGCTTCCCTGCTGTAAATGATACTCGATTCCTTTTAAAAGTATATCTAGTTTCATTCAGCCTCCTGATTCATAATGATATTTAGAACAATCCTGTGATATGGCCGTCATCGTCCACATCAATGTTAAATGCAGCTGGTGCCTTCGGCAGTCCTGGCATTGTCATAACATCACCTGTCAGTACAACGACAAAGCCTGCACCTGCACTTACATATACATCGCGCACGGTAATCTTGAAGTTTTCAGGTCTGCCTAATTTCTTTGCATCATCAGACAAAGAATACTGATTCTTTGCCATACATACCGGAAGCTCACCAAAACCGAGCTCTGTCAGCTTCTTTAATGCACGATTAGCTGCCGGCTGGAATACAACACCGTCTGCTCCATAAATTTCTTTTGCGATTGTAGTAATCTTATCTTTTAACGCCATCTCAAGCGGATACAGCGGATGATATTCAGACTTCTTTGTCTCAAGTGTCTTAACAACCTTATTTGCTAATTCAACACCGCCGTCACCGCCGTCTGCCCATACCTTTGACAGTGCAAACTCGCATCCTCTCTCCTCACAGAAACTGCGAATATATTCATATTCTTCCTCGGTATCTGTTAAGAAGGAATTTAAGGTAACAACAATCGGAACACCAAACTTCTGGATATTCTCAATATGCTTCTCTAAGTTTACAATACCCTTCTTTACTGCCTCAAGATTCGGTGCTGCCAGCTCATCCTTCTTTACGCCGCCATTGTATTTTAATGCCTTTACAGTTGCTACGATAACTACAGCATCCGGCTTTAGACCTGCTGCACGGCATTTGATGTCCATAAATTTCTCTGCACCAAGATCTGCACCAAAGCCTGCCTCTGTAACAGCAATATCAGATAATTTCAGTGCCATCTTAGTTGCCTTTACACTATTGCAGCCATGTGCAATATTGGCAAACGGTCCGCCATGTACAAGTGCTGGTGTATGCTCAAGTGTCTGGATTACATTTGGCTTGATGGCATCCTTTAACAATGCTGCCATTGCACCAACTGCCTTTAAGTCTGCTGCTGTAACTGGCTCTCCGTCCATATTATATGCAACAATAATCTTTCCCAGTCTTTCTTTTAAATCACGGATGTTACTGCACAGACAAAGAATTGCCATAATCTCAGATGCAACAGTAATAACAAAATGATCTTCGCGAACAACTCCGTCTGCCTTTGCACCCAATCCAACAACCACATTTCTAAGAACACGGTCGTTCATATCAATACAACGCTTCCACACAATATTTCTTGTGTCAATACGAAGTTCATTTCCCTGCTGAATATGATTGTCAAGCATCGCTGCCAGCAAATTATTTGCAGATGTGATTGCATGGAAATCACCTGTGAAATGAAGGTTCATATCCTCCATCGGAACTACCTGAGAGTAGCCGCCTCCTGCAGCACCACCCTTTACACCAAAGCACGGTCCAAGAGAAGGCTCACGCAGTGCAACAATTGCCTTCTTGCCAATCTTGTTTAATGCCTGTGTAAGTCCAATGCTGATAGTTGTCTTTCCCTCTCCTGCCGGAGTTGGGTTAATTGCAGTTACCAAAACCAGTTTTCCATCTGGTCTGTCCTTGATGCGGTTCCATAGCTCATCGGAAAGCTTTGCCTTATACTTTCCATATAATTCCATGTCATCCTCTGTAATACCAAAACCTGCTGTCACCTCGCGGATCGGCATCATCTGTGCCTCCTGTGCGATTTGGATGTCTGTCTTCATAAACGTATCCTCCCTTGTCCTGTAGTTACCTGCTCTGCAAGTACTCTTCAAACTCTTCGGCCTTCATTAAGACCTTGCGCGGTTTTGTTCCCTCATCCTTGCTGACCACTCCCGCTGCATAGAGCTGGTCCATGATGCGTGCTGCACGATTGAATCCGATTCTAAGATGGCGCTGCAGATTACCAATAGAAGCCTTTTCCTGCTCAATGATAAATCTTCCTGCTGTCTCAAACAACTCATCCTGATCACCGCCTGGCAGGCTACTTCCCGGCATATTTGCCTGAAGATCAATATTTGTGTTGATCTCTCCGCCTCTTACATTCTTCTGCTGAGTTAAGAAGTTTACAACCTCTGTTACCTCGTCATCGGATACAAATGCGCCCTGAACACGAACTGGCTTACTGATATAATACGGATGAAACAGCATATCGCCCTTTCCAAGGAGCTTTTCTGCTCCTGTCTCATCCAGAATAGTTCTGGAATCGATTCCGCTGGCAACACTAAAGGCAATTCTTGATGGAATATTTGCCTTGATCACACCAGTAATGACATTTACTGATGGTCGCTGTGTCGCAATAATCAGATGAATACCAGCTGCTCTGGCTTTCTGTGCTAGCTTCTGAATTGCATCCTCTACATCTGTTCCTGCTGTCATCATCAGATCTGCCAACTCATCAACAATTACAATAATCTGTGGGATTTTTTCCGGACGATCTTTACCTGGAACATCCTCGATCTGATCAATCTGTGCATTATATCCAATGATATTCCTTGCTTTATGCTCAGCGAACTTTTTATATCGCTCCTCCATCTCGTTTACTGCCCAGTTTAATGCAGCAGCAGCCTTCTTCGGGTCTGTTACAACCGGAATAAGAAGATGTGGAATACCATTATAAACACTAAGCTCAACCACCTTCGGATCAATCATAATTAATTTTACCTCAGAAGGTCTTGCTTTGTAAAGGATACTCATAATAATTGTATTGATGCAGACTGATTTTCCTGAACCGGTCTGACCGGCAATCAGAAGATGCGGCATCTTTTCGATATCGGCAACGACAGTTTTTCCCGCAATATCCTTTCCTGCGGCAAAAATAGTCTTCGACTTTGCTTTTGTAAATTCATCACTTTCCAGAAGATCACGAAATGCAACCATCTGTTTTTCCTTGTTTGGCACTTCAATACCAATCGCTGCCTTTCCTGGAATTGGTGCCTCAATACGAATATCTTCTGCGGCAAGATTAAGCTTAATATCATCAGCCAGATTAACAATCTTGCTGACCTTTACGCCCTGCTCTGGCTGTAACTCATAGCGTGTAACACTCGGTCCTCTGCTAATATTTGTAATCGTAACACCTACACCAAAATCCTGCAGTGTACGCTTTAGCTTATCTGCCGTCTCCTGCATACTTCTAGCAAGCTCTTCGCGCCCCTTGCCTGATGCAGTTCCCGGTGTAAGAAGATCTGTTGACGGAAAGATATATTCTTTTGGCTCCTCATATGCGATCGGAACAACCTTTTCATCGTACTGATCTAGTCTTTCCTTAATTTTCACCGAATCCTTCGGACGCTTATTTTCTCCTGGAAGACCATCAAGCTCGACTGTTATCACCTTTCCAGTTGCAGTACGAACTGTTTTTGTATATACAGATTCATCCTCATCATGCTTCCCTGTATTTTTTGTATCACGCATAAGCATTCGATAGTCCACCGACTCATCTCCTGCTGCCGATGCCCCTGAAATATCTTCTTCTGTTTCATCTGCAGCATCTGTCAAGACAGTATCGGATGACATATTTTGGTATGACACATTTTCGGATGAGACATTTTCAAATGATGCATTTTCAGATGACATATTCTCAGATGACTCAGTATCTGAAGATGATTCCATTGCCTTATTTATAATATTTTCTGAAATATCGTCAAACTCCAGATCATCTTCCTCGTTTACTTCATCATCAGTCTCAAGCATCCAGCCATCATCATGTTTTTGCGGCTCTTCTTCTAAAATATTGCTTGTATCAAGGCGAAGCGGTGTCGTAATTTCCTCACCTTCAATAAACATGCTTGGCTGTGTAACCTTATTTGTATCTTCTGCCGACTTTTGCTCTTCTTTTCCAAGAACAACCTCTTTCATGCTGCGGTCTTCTTCTTCAAGCTCTGTATTTGTACGCAGTTCGCGCTTTCCCTGTGAGCCTTGTTCCTTTAACAGCTCACGATTCAATGCTTCCTGCCTTTTACTTTCTTCCAGCTGAATATTTACAAATTCACGATTGATATTTTTCTTTTCGAGAATTTCCTGTCTTTGCTTTTGTAAATTTTCCAGACGCATCCGCTGCATCTTGAGCTGCTCATTTTCTTCCTGCTCTCTGTGCAGACGCTTTTCCTGTGCACGAATCTTACGTCTTCCCTGCTGAAGCTTATGATGGGAAGAAACTGCACGATAAGCATTTTTCGAGTTTTGCTGCAGCTGTGTAACTACAGAATGGCCAAAAAACAATACTACACTGATAAAAAGACATGCAATCATAATGACAAATGAGCCACTGATTCCAAATGCACTATACAAAACACCAAACAAAATGTGGCCAACAAGGCCTCCTCCTACCGTAAAGATGTTTGATGTTTCATAGACAATTGATAAAATTGTTTCAATTGACAAAAACAGCAAGATACTCGCTGCCACCTTCTGAATCAATCCGCTATTATGCCAGTTACTTATTATAAAGCACGGCAAAAGAAATAAAATAAGCGGCATACAATAAGCCATTATGCCAAACCATCTAAAATTATATGTATGCAGAAGCTGCATCAGACCTCCGCCTGTAAAAAAACAGCTCAACTGCAAAATTACACAGAACACAAACACTGCAATAACTGCAATATCTTTTAAAATTGTGTAATCTACCTGAACCTGATTCTTTGAATGGTTCTTTTTTCGCTTCGCGGAAGATGAATACCCCTTTGCCGCTGTAGTTTTTTTATTTGTCTTTATTGCCGTCGTTGTTCGCGATGACCTTGCTGCGACTGGCTTTGATGACGATGCTTTCTTTGTATTCGGTGCCCTGCCTGCTGCGGCTGACTGTGTTTTCTTTGCCGCTGTGCTGGTTCTTGGAGCTGTCATTTTCGCTGTGCCTGCCGGCTTTTTTTGTGCTGCAGCCATGATTCCCCTTCCTTTCATTTTTCTATAACCGTTTTAGTATAACACACGTGTTTGTTTTTTTCAATCAGTTCGTGAAGTTTTGCAATCGCTTCTTTTATTGTACCAACTTCATGAATCAAACCTTCCTTTACGGCTTCCTCTCCCACGAGAATTGAGCCCACATCTCTCGTCAATGTTTTTGTATCCATCATAAGTTCCAAAAGCCTCTTTTCTGAAATTTTACAATGGTTCGTCACAAATCCAGTAATCCTATCCTGTATGCGCTTAAAATAATCATAGCTCTGACGCACACCGATAATCATTCCATTTAATCTGACAGGATGAATCATCATCGTGGCTGTCGGCACAATAAATGAATAATCAGACGATACTGCTAACGGCACACCGATTGAATGACTTCCGCCAAGCACAAGCGTTACGCTTGGAATTGACATACCTGCAATCATCTCTGCTATTGCCAGACCTGCCTCCACATCACCGCCTACTGTATGAATTAAAATCAAAAGTCCATCCACCTCACAGCTATCCTCAATCTGAGCAAGCTGCGGCAGCACATGCTCATACTTTGTCGTTTTTAAGTTTGATGCCAGACATTCATGACCTTCAATTTCTCCGATAATATTTAGCAGAAAAATTTTATGTTTCTCTTTATTTTCATCTAGTATCAATTCTCCACTCTCACGAATTTGCTCCTGCTGCTTTGTCAATTTGTCCTGCATGCTTTCACCTCCTGCTTTGATATAGAAAGTATCTTACAAAAAGACGAATTTATACAAGTTACAGTTCACTGGACACCCATTCGCAAAACCGCACGTTCCGTGCGTCGTTGCTAACCGCAAACAAGTTTGCGAGCAACTTTGTTTTGTTCATGAACGGGCATCCACTTCGTCCTGCTGATCTGTCAAATTTCTATGCAAGCATGAAATTTGTCCAGATCTGGCTTATCCATGAACTGTAACATCAAACTGTTAGTTATGGGAAAAATGTAAAAATAACGGATGACAAAATGCAGGAAGAGTGTTATACTGAAAAAGATCCAAGTAGTGATAGTGACAATTAAATATGTCCAAATTGTTAACATGCACGAAAAAAGGTCATTGTTAGAATATTCTGATAAATACCTGCAAAAACAGGTTCCAGAAACCGCATAAAACCTAGGTTTTCGAAGGGGTACCGTAGAAATGAAGCCCCAGCCCGAAAGGGCATTGATACATGGTAACATTCTTTTGTTATGTTTTATAATGTCACCAATTGTAGAAATGAAGCACTAGCCCGAGAGGGCATTGATACTCAATTCCTTCTAAGTAATAGGAATCATAATTCTTGCCGGTAGAAGTGAAGCACTAGCCCGAAAGGGCATTGATACGTTATACTGTCTTTCTACTTTCGTTTGACAGTTGTCGTTTTGTAGAAATGGAGCTTTAGCCCGAAAGGGCATTGATACTAAGTCTTACCTTAGCTCGAATTTGTTCCATATTCTGTAGAAATGGAGCCCCAGCCCGGTAGGGCATTCTCTGGCAACTCATATCATAAGAAAGTTGTTTATGTATATCATCGTAAAGATGTTGCGTTATTGCTTAGAAGCAAAGGGGTAGCGGATAAATAAGCAACGTGAGAATAAAAAAGTATTGACAGATTTGAAAAAGAATGTTATAGTGCCATCTTCGACACTTAAAGAAAAGCATAGTGGCAGAAACCCTTGATTTTGCTTGGGTTCTGCCACTTTTAATGTTCTAAAGTATGTTGTATGGAAATGTCACTTCAAAATTATTTTTATTTTTTTAGGGTCAATTATTTTTCAAGAATAATGACAAACGATAGTGCATATATTAAATATGAAATAAGCACATTAGCTAGATTTTGCTCGACTATCGTGCTTATTTAATTTACAATATAAGCACGAAAGGATGGTAATTCTATGGATGAGATGGCAAGATTGGTTCAAAATCATGATTACCTTACGCCGAGAATTGCGAGAAAATCTGGAATTTCAAAATTTAAGTTTTATAAATATGTCCGAGAGAACGGATTGGAGCCGGTCAGCCGTGGTGTTTATTCTACGGGATCGGATTGGGTAGATGAACTGTATGTACTTCATCAGAGATGTCCGAATGCTGTTTTTTCACATAACGAGGCTTTTTACTATCATGGTCTGACAGACAGGGAACCTTTTGTACATACACTTACAATATACAGCGGCTACAATGCACATCGGCTTACAGAGGATGGAAATTGTAAGGTATATACAGTAAAACGGGAATTATTGGATGTCGGGAAGATTATTGTAAAGGACAATGATGGAAATATGATTCCGATGTATGATCTGGAACGAACGATTTGTGATCTAATCAGAAGTCGGAGTAGTATTGAAGCACAAGATTTTAATTCTATTTTGAAAACGTATGTTACTAGAAGAGACAAGGATTTGAATCGGCTTATGGAGTATGCAAAGCTGTTTAGAGTTGATAAGGTGATTCGCAGATATATGGGGGTATTATTATAAAATGCAGCTGACATCAGAACAGGTTAAAGGAAGAATCAAAATTTGTCAGGTGAGGATGCCAGACGGATCGTGGATGAGATCAAGGATATTGATCTTGATGATGGTGTGACTTTTGAAATTAAAGAGGTCTCTAATATCATGGATGAAATGGAATATCCTGGTATCTGCTTTACTATGAATGCTATAATGGGAAAACTTGCAGCAACAATGAAGATTGACATTTCCACAGAAGATTGATATTGAAGTATTAAAAAGGGCATTTGATGTGATGTGTAAAAAGAGAAATATTCGTATGCAGCTGATATCAGCTATGAGGATGTAATGGAGAGCATAAAGCTCTTATGGAGCAAACTTCAATAATCGGCATTATCTATATTTGAGACACCTTCAGAAGAAATTAGGTTGGCGAAAGAACGCAGAGCGGATTTTAGAGAAAGGATGGGAAAAGGATGAGAACATTAAAACAGTATAAAGAAGTTCAGATGAAAGCACATGAATTTGTAAAAGAATATAAAGCTTGAGTTTGTTCCTAAAACAAAGCATGATTATAAACGCAAGATAACACCTTAAATTTTATAGTTGATAACACTAACTGTTCAAATCGGAACTTGTGGGAGAAATGCAAAAATAACGGATGACAAACTGCAGGAAGAGTGTTATACTGAAAAAGATCCAAGTAGTGCTAGTGGCAATTAAATATGTCCAAATTGTTAACATGCACGAAAAATGGTCATTGTCAGAATATTCTGATAAATACCTGCAAAAACAGGCTCCAGAAACCGCATAAAACCTAGGTTTTTGAAGGGGTACCGTAGAAATGGAGTCTCAGCCCGAAAGGGCATTGATACAAAACTAACAAAATGTTAGTGTGCAAAAAGGAATATATAGTAGAAATGGAGCTTTAGCCCGAGAGGGCATTGATACACAGAAGTTCTAAAAATTTCCATGCTATTTTCCTCTAGTAGTAGAAATGGAGCCCCAGCCCGAGAGGGCATTGATACCTTTCCATATCTTCATCATATGGATATTCATTTTTCAGCCGTAGAAATGGAGTTCCAGCCCGAAAGGGCATTGATACCTTTTAACTTTGATTGGTAGCCCACTATCAATAGTTGCGTAGAAATGGAGTTCCAGCCCGAAAGGGCATTGATACATACATGGTTTTCTAGGTCAGCCGGAAGAGATACGTCAAAGTAGAAATGGAGTTCCAGTCCGAAAGGGCATTACAGAACATTAAATTTTGAGTTGAAGGGAGATTGAGATGAGTTTTTTTAGTAGATTATTTGGAAAAGGAAAGCAAGAGAAGCAGAAAGAGCTAGATCCACTACCAAAGCAGGAAGAGTTGATAGAGGAAGATACAAATTATGCAGAAGAAAATGAAAAGCGGCTTCAGGCAGGAGGGATTAGTCCAGAATATTTTTATCGCATTTTTAAAGAAAATTTTCCTAAATATCAGATTGAGAGAACTGTTTCTGCAAGACGCTTGGATGCTTCATGTCATGAAAAATGTCATCCGATTGATTTCTTGTTTTCCAAAAATGGTGTACCTGTGCTAGCAGTAGTATTAACTACACAGAATCAATACAGATCAATGCCATTCAGAGAAACGGAAGCAGTCTGCGATGCAAATGATGTGTCATATATGAGATTTTTTATTGAAATGAGAAACGAACGAAACTATGTGCGAGAACGCGTAGCAGAAGAATTAGAAGAATAAGATACGATATAAAGCAGAAAGGAAACGCCGAAAGGTACCTGTGATAGGCAAAGCACCAGCTTAGATAAAAATCGTGCAGGTGATGAGTTGGTGTACGGTCTGGTATGCGTAACACGCATGTTAAATGCATTTTCTTTTCTGATTTATATAAAAGTCAGGTGAATAGTGAAAAGTTCACCTGACCTTTTTTATACAAAGGTTTGTGAAGGGAAGAAGAAAGATATGGAGATATTACAGGAATTGGAGCAGGAGAATGTTTGGCAGCAGTACCTAGAAAATGTCGTACGCGAGAGTCCGGTTGAGTTGAAGAAGTTACAGGAGTATGTTGCTCAAAAGAAATATGTGCCGATTGTAAATAATATGAAACAAGTAGGGAAAAGTGGTGAAGAATTTATATTTATTCCTAGAAAAGTGCTGCTGAGCAAGAAGGGAACAGATCGTAAGAGAGTTGTTTATGTATATCCTTATGATGTACAGGTAGTTTTAAAGGTAATAGCTTGGAAACTTCATAAATATGATAATTGCTTTGCTAATAATCTGTTTTCGTTTAGAAAATTTGTAAACGCGCAGACAGCGGTTCGATATCTGAGAGAAAAACAAAAAGAGGGAGATTGGTACACATACAAATTAGATATTCACAATTATTTTAATTCGGTTAGTGTAGACAAGATACTTCCAATGGTCAAGGAAGTATTAGTGGAAGAACCGATTCTTTATAACGTCATATGTGCAATACTTAAGAATCCCTATGTGGAATACAATAAACAAGTAATTCAAGAAGAAGAAAAAGGAATTATGGCAGGCATGCCACTGTCAGCCTTTTTGGCAAATCTTTATCTTACGAAAATTGACGTCTGGTTTCAAGAAAATGATATTCTGTATGCAAGATATTCCGATGATATTATTATCTTTGCGCAGGAAGAAAAGAAGATAGAACAATACAGTGAAAGGCTTACAGAAATGATACACGAGGCAGGACTTGTGTTAAATGAGAAAAAAACAAGGAAAACGAATCCAAAAGAGGCATGGACTTTTCTTGGATTTCAATGCAATGGAAACTGTATAGATGTGTCAGATGAGGCTTTAGATAAAATAAAGAAAAAGCTTAAAAGGAAAGCGAGGGCATTATATCGTTGGAAATGTAAAAAGAAAACAACAGACGAACAGGCAGTGAGGGGATATATACGGCGTGTAAATAAAAAGTTTTATGAGGATAATGGAGAAAATGAATTGACGTGGAGTCGCTGGTATTTTCCTGTTATCAATACAGAGAAGAGTCTGAGAATAATAGATCATTATGTGCAGGAATGTATTCGCTATGTGGTAACTGGACAATACAACAAGAAAAATTACCATTTTAAGTACGAGAAAATGAAACAATGCGGATATCGTAGTTTGGTGAATGAATTTTATAAAATGAAAGGTGTGAAACGGCTAAGTGAGACAGCCAATGAAAAATAACGTTATATTACAGACAGCGGCATAATAGAATGACCTGAGAAATAGATTTAAGCAAGGAGTGATAAGACAAAAATAATAGGTGACAAACTGCAAAATGCGTGTTATACTGAGAACGACTTAAGTAGTGCTAGTGGCAATTAAATATGTCCAAATTGTTAACATGCACGAAAAATGGTCATTGTCAGAATATTCTGATAAATACCTGCAAAAACAGGCTCCAGAAACCGCATAAAACCTAGGTTTTTGAAGGGGTACCGTAGAAATGGAGCACTAGCCCGAAAGGGCATTGATACGAAAAAATTTCCTCTTCATATTTTATTTTCCTCCAAAATTGTAGAAATGGAGCTTTAGCCCGAAAGGGCATTGATACAAGCAATTTTCTTGCCTTTGCAATCTGCTTAGACTTGAGTAGAAATGGAGCTTTAGCCCGAGAGGGCATTGATACTTTACGGTATTCTCGTTAAAAACTTTGACAACTTGTATGTAGAAATGGAGTCTCAGCCCGAAAGGGCATTGATACAGTTACTTTTTTAAACATTCTTTGTCTTTCCATGTTGTCGTAGAAATGTAGCCTCAGCCCGAGAGGGCATTGATACGCAATCTCTTTTTCTATACTCTTTAGCCTTTCTAGAGTAGAAATGGAGTTTCATTCACTGAGTATCAAAATAAAATGATTGGAGGTTTTATGTTTACAGAAAATGTGAATTTAAATGGATATAGCATCACGTCATTTGTATGGCCTTTTGTAATGCAAAAAGAAAAAGAAAATGAGTCTACTCTCTTTGATTGTGTAAGCAAGGCAGGATGGGTTGAATCAGTTGACAAGCAGACATTTTGGAATGAAGGTCATGCGCAGATGATGCGTGATTGTTTTATGGCGGATCAGTATTTTAGCGATTATGCAAGAATGCTGTTTCGTAATGGAAAATGTTTCAAAGAATATCATTATCCGCAGCGTGAGGATCAGAGGCTTACTTATGTGATCAAAATAAACAATGAGGAGCAGTATGAACTTGAAATTTCTTCTATAGAATTACATGTATATATGGAAGAAATTGGAATGCTGTTTATAAATACCGTAAATACAAAGTATCCTGAAATTGATCAGATTAAAAAGATAAATGATTATGGACGAAGAATTGCATTGGCTTTCCTGCCGCAGGATGTAAATGGCTTTATTTTGTGTGCAGAGCAGATTGGAGTAAAATCTGCGAGAGCGGCTTCTGTTACCGATTTTAGAAAAATGACAAGTGAATATCTTGATGGAAAAATAGCAACAGAACAGCTGAGACACCAAGCAGAATTTCTGACAGATATTTTAAATTGTAATCTGGGACATAGCTTTGAAAATAAAATAAAGCCAGTGGTGTCTTGTGAGGATAGAATGTATCTGCACTGTCTGATTCGCAATGATGAGCTGTCACAGATGATTCAAGAAGGTGAATGGAAACAGCATGGGGAGCAGGAAGAATTGTTATATTCGCTTTTATTTGCCGATCCATCTGATGCAACTTGCAGAGATGATGAGATGAGACAAACGTTGCTGTCTAAGTCACTTTATCCGAGATGGGCGGATTATGGAACAATACATGGTATAACGAATTATTCCATGATGGCATTAACTGGAAGAACAGAGTGGATTAATGAGAGTGTTGTAAGGCCGTTTCTGTTAGAATATGGATACATGCTGTCAGTAGTTGCAGCGCAGAAGGCAGGTATTGAAAAATTCATGATGGAGTTAGCTGAGGATATTTTTGATAATAAAGAGGATGCGCCTACGAAGGAAAAACGCAGAAAACGGTGGAAACGTTTTAACACCATTTTGATGCTGCATGAATTTTCAACCCAGGATCAGGGGACGGAGCTTTATGATCTATTAAAACAGCAGATGAAAATTGAAGAGCGAGCAGCATGGTTGCAAAGAATGATGGATTGAAAATAAGAATGACAAAGTGGTTCTTGAGATAGAGCTGCTTTGTCTTTTTTGTTAATTGTAAAAGTTGATAAAATAAGACAAAGAAAATGTGAAAAATGCATAAAAACATGTGAAATACATAAAAAAATATTGATAAAATAGCCACATAAGTGTACAATAATAGAAATTAGTTTACTAGGTAAAAGTTAGGAGGCAGAGTATGTGTAGCAATGTGATGGAAAATGGTATAAAGCTTACAGCGACATTAGAATCGCAGTCACCGATGATTCATTTTCAGGCGCGGGAAACAGGTGCTGTATTGCGTGCAAGTGAGGTAAAACCAAAGTTGGATCGCTTTTTGATAAAAAAATTGGTCGCAAATAGTCAGCTTACAAATGAAGAAGCCTTAAAAAAATTAAAAGAGAAGCATTCGGAATATTTTCAGGATGTTAAATTAAATGATGCACTAAATTATAAAATGAGAATTATTGCAACGAAAGTAAATGAGTTTTCACTGGAAGATGGAGGAAAATCACGATATGCGCCATTTTTTGCAAATTCAGGAAGAAATAATGATGAAGAAAAGTTAAGGGGTGTGTTTGTTACTGCTGAGCTGACGATTGTATGCTTTAATAAAACACTGCGAGAGACAATAAAAAGATATTTGGAGGAGTTCTTTATTGTAACAAATTTTGGAATGATGCAGGGAAAGGGCTTTGGCAGTTTCATAGTAATTGGTTCTGTTCAAACGGATACTAATGGAAGAATATCTTCTGATGAAATCGGAAAAATAGCAAAGCAATTGGAAGAATCGGTAGAGGCAAAAAGTTGCTATTATATGGAATTTAATGCACTTGAAGGAGAGGTAGAAGATCGCCTGAAGAACATTTATAAAGATATGTTTGATGAAATTAAATTATTTTATGGAATTATGAAGTCGGGCTATAACGTGAATGGGAAATATGCCAGATCATACATTTATGATTATATGCACAATAATTATAGATTGGGAAATGAAAAAAAGTGGATGAAACAAAATAAAATAGCGCCAGCAATTATGCATCCAAATCGAATTATAAAAAGTGCGAATGAAAGACATTTAGCTTCACTGCCAGACTGCAGGACGATATTAGAGAGTGCAACTAAAGTGTACTGGGTGAAAGGTAACAGGGGTGTATCTGTTAGAACAAATCATGGATATTGTGATGCAATCAGAGACATTGCAAGAACAGCTCAGAGTACAGAAATGGATAATGAGCATGACCCTAAATATGTTCGGGCTCTTTTGGGAACTGCGATTCAAACTGAGTTTAAAATAGGATATTATAAAAATAATAAAAATAATAGATGGTATTTGTTAGGAAGAGATGAAAATGACAAAGTTCAAGTAACAATTGCAGATGCTAGCGAAGAATTGGAACGCGTGCCATCTCCGATTTACTTTAAGATCATCAAAAATATTGTTTTCATAGCAGCAAAAAAAATACCAGAAAAAATATATGGAAGAACATTTAAATTCTCAAGCTGTTGGGAAAGTGGAACAATATCAACGCCAAGCAAGGAACAGTTAATAGATAATGCAACAGGTGAGGCATTTGATATTCAGACTTTTCTTAAAGAGTATGTTGATTATTATAATGGTGTTCTACGGACAAAAGTAACAAGAGTAAGAAATGCTAAAATAATTCAAGAAGTGTAAATAAAGGAGGACGCAAATGAGTGATGGAAGATATGTCGGAATTACAATTGGTCCGATTTATGATACCTTGCTGGAAGCAAGCTCTCCGGCAGCGATGTGGTTTGCCAGCAGTATGTTTTCTGATATGACAAGGCAGTTGTGCAATGAAATTGACGAACAAATATTGAGTGCAGAGCATTACATAGGAAAAATGTATTCGCCTTATTATGATAGAAACGAAGCAAAGAAGGCAGGTGCAGTTGGAAAATATCATGATAGAATTATTTTTTACACGACTATGCCTGAAGAACCACTGCTTGGGAAATTGGAAGAGATAACAATTAGAGTGAAACATAATATTGGACAGATCGTGTATGATGCGATAGGGGAAGGTGATAAAAAAGACGATTTTTTCCAAAGTTATCTGCAGGTTCATTACATGTTTCTGGATGAATCAGAAGTGAATGGGAACATTATCAAAGAAATTTCACCATATTTAGATGAGATGGAATTGATGAGAACATATCCAAATGCATCATCATACAACCCACTTCGCATATTGTTTACAGGTGATACAAATGGATCCAACAGGCTTGTAAGAGAAAGTAAGTTTTTTAAGGGAAGAGAAGCGGATGAGACGTTAGGCGAAAATGAAAAAAATTTGAGCAGTATTGAGACGATTGCAAAGTGTGGTGAAGAAACTGCAGGAAACATGAAGAAAAGAAAGTATTATGCTTTCGTGGCAGCTGATGGTGATTCTATGGGAAAAACGCTGGAAAAGCTAGTACAGGATCCATCTAATCCAGCTGATAAAACGTTAGAGAAGTTTTCGCAGGCATGCTTGCATTATACGGAACAGGCTGCGCAGCTGATTAACGAATTTAGCGGAATGACGATCTACGCCGGAGGAGATGATCTGCTGTTTTTGGCTCCATTAGAAAATAAGGAAGGGAAAAGTATTTTTGAACTTTGCTATGATATTCAGAAGTGTTTCAGAAATACAATTAACAAAGAAATAAATCACGATAAAAAAGAGGATCTAAAGACAGGAGTTCCAACCTTATCTTTTGGCATTGCAATGCAGTATTATAAGTTTCCACTGTATGAGGCATTGGCAAAGGCAAGAAGTTTGCTGGATGATGCAAAAAAGACAGCGGGGATTCGAAAAGACAGTATGTCGGTTCAGCTGACAAAACATAGCGGACAGACAGTCCAATTTGAATTGAGCAATGAGGAACGAGGTTTTGTGAAGGCTTTTATCGAGGAACCGTACAACGATACAAAAACAATCAATTCCATTGTTTTTGCGATCAATACATATCGGCCAGTATTTGAAACTCTTCAGACTTTGGCACAGCAAGAGAAGATAAATCGAGAAGCATTTATTCGAGCATGGCTAAATTTATTTGATAACATTAATCAGACTCAATATAGTCCGTATGTCAGGGATATCGCTGATAACCATTACAAATATATAATAAAAGGAATCAGGGAGGCCTTTGATAAGTGGGATGAATTGATGTGCAATACCCAAATAAGTGAGAGTGAATTTAAGGCAGAGTGGAAGAAGATTGCAGAGCAAAATGACTTGATTAAGGAATATTTGAATGAAAGATGTCTTGTGCCGGAGAATGGAACTTCAGATATTCAGTGGGAGATTGAGTATGCTAAGTACGAGGAAAAATGGAAAAAACAAAACAATCACTCAACGATAAAAGATAATAGATTGCATCTGTTAGAAGCTGTATTAAGATACAAGAAATTTTTGAGTGAGGAGGGCAGCTATTGATGGGAGAAGAATTGAAAACAAAAGTGTACAAGATTCAATTAACACCGTTGGAACCATATACGTTTGGAACAGATCAGGGGCTTTCGTTTGCTGGAATTGAGAACAGCAGAGGAAAAGAGAGCTACTATGTGTTGTCCAAAATGGTTCCAGAGCAGACTACTATTTGGGGAATGCTTCGTTATGTAATGCTGCAAAAAGCAAATCTGGTCGAGTCTGATTTTGGGTATTCTGATGACAATAAGCGAAAAAAAATGGAAACATTGATAGGAAAAAACAGTTTTTCGTTTGCCAGCAAAACAGAGCAGGATTTTGGAAGGCTGATTGGAATATCACCAATTTTTCTGAAAGATCCAGCTGAGAAACTGTATATGAAAAATCCTCAGAATAATAAGAGCACTATGGAATACTGCCCGATTGAGATGGAAGATGCTGCCAGAAAGAGTTCGAGAGGAAAAGTCCATTTTCCTAAAAAGGGGGAATATGATGCAAAGATGGGAACTGCACAGGGATGGATTCGGATTGAGCCATTAATGAAGCAGGAAAAGCAGGAACGTGTAATTTCAATGCCTGTTGAAGAAAAACTATATACAGCGATCCGAAAGACAGGAACAGATGACGCATTTTTTAAAAGAAAAGCATTTGCTATGAAAGAAGGCTATGCATTTGTTGTGTATGCCGAGGTGAAAGAGGAGCAGGAAAGTGTATTCCCTGAAAAAACGGTTTGCTATATGGGATTAAAAAAATCAGCTTTTAAGTTTGAAGCAAGTTTAACAGATAAAAAAACGATTCAGAACGTTGTTGATGATGTTTCAAATGTATTTAAAAATGCAGGTCCCCAATGGACAATTGCAATGTCAGACATTGTGCTTTTGGCAGAAGGAGATCAGAAGTACGGTGATGATTTTTATATTATTTCAGGACGAAAAATACAAAATCTTGAGACACAGTATCAGAGTACTGAGAGGGGATATGCAAAGCGGCTAAAACGCAGCAAGGTTCAGTATAACTTACTGGATAGTGGCAGTGCATTTTATGGAACATGTATGCTAAACTTGGACAACAAGAATCATAAAAAATTGGGATATAATTACCTGATTTCAACAAAACAATAATGAAAACTGGATATGACAGGAAGGAGCAAATAGAAATGAGTGAGTATGGCTATATAGTAAAAATGAAGTGTTTGACCAATATGCATGTAGGAGATGGTGAAGAGAATTATAGTATTATTGATAAGATGGTAGAACGAGACCCTGTTACCAAGTATCCAACTGTGAACGCATCTGGTGTAAAAGGAGCGCTGCGAGAGTTTTGTCAGAAAAAATATCCAAGTCAAACTTGCGGTATAAATGATATTTTTGGTATGGAGGATGTGACTAATAAGATCACAAAGCCTGGACAGGTAAAGATTCTGGCTGCTGAAATGCTTGCCAGATCAGCGAGAGCATCGGAAGGCAGCGCGCCATATTATCTGGTGACGACACAGACGGCTGTATCACGTTTTAACAGTTGGTGCAAGCTGGTGTCGGGAGCAAATGGTGCTGAAATCAATGCGACAACAGAGAATGTGCCACAAGATAAACCCTGTGCAGCGGAAGAGATTCCATTAACAGAATATTATGAATATGACGAAGATGAAGAGACCGAATGTTACAACCCCAACCTTTTTCTAATGAAGGAGGAGGATTTTCGTGACCTTCCGCTTCCAGTTCTTGCGAGAAATTGTTTGGATAATGGAAAGAGTGTGAATTTGTGGTATGAAGAGGTAGTGCCATATAATAGTATTTTTTACTTTACAATTTTGGGACCAGAAAATTTGGTAAACGAACTGAAAGGTATGATTGAAAATCAGATTGTACAGTTTGGCAGTGGAGCGTCTATCGGATATGGTTTGTGTGAGTTAACGATATTGGGAGGAGAACAATGAACAAAAATGTAGTAGCGCGTCAGATTCCACTTGCATATAAGGAATTGGAAACCAGTGGGATTGTAGTGAAAAAAGATGAATATAAATTAATTCCAAAAGGATATCGAGGTCAAATTTCTGCATTTGGTGCTGCGGTGACGATGGGAAGTTTGATTCCAGCAGTAGCTTTTTTCTCTAAAAGAAGTGGAGATCAGAGCAGTACTTCAGAGGAGGATGTTGATAGAACAAAGTTGATGAAGGCAGTTTTTTTGCTTATGAAGGATGATGCAGATAGTTATGGAACTGCTGTGCAGAAAGCGAAATTTAAAAATGTTTCTGATTTGATGCAGTACATATATAATGTGAGTGAGAATGAAACGGATCTGGAAAAGAAAAAGAAGGCTTTAAAAACATGTAAAGAGGAGATCGAGAATGCAGCAATTGCCTTGAAGCTGGCAGTTGGCTTGTACTTGCATGAGGTGCCAAAAAATACAGAAGGAGGAGGTGAACAGAGCTGATATGAAATCGGAAAATATGAACTATTGCTTTAATGTAGAATACTATAAAGATTTGAAGTATATTTACTATATAGGTCAAAAAGACCATGATAAAGAAAAAAAAGCAGATGAACAAGAATTGAAGAAGCGCGACAATGCAATTGAAAACTTTGAATTTAGTAGTTGTCCAGCAATATATAAGCTGCTTAAAAAAAAGACTGAGAGTAGCTGGAAGTCGTTTGAGCTTTACACCGCATATCCTGGTGTGTTGATTGGAACTGGGAATCCACATGAGATTAGTATGGAAAATGCAATAAAATGTGGTTTTTCATTTGATTATGTGACAGGTCTGCCATATATTCCAGGTTCTTCAATAAAGGGAATGCTGCGCAGCTATTTTCCAAAAGAAGGTTCAGCAGACGAACAGGAGAAACAGGCGTATATCACAGAAGTATTGAAGAATACAGGTGTCACGTTTGAAACGGAAAGTGACGAGAAAGTGAAGACGGTGATTGCTAATCTTAAGAAGAATCTGTTTGAAGGAAGAGATGTGTTCTTTGATGCATTTCCAGTAGTAGATATAAATCAGAAAAAAAAGCTTCTTGCAAAAGAATACATCACTCCTCATAAAGAAAAATTCAAGAATCCAAAACCAATTAACCTGATAAAAATTAAGCCAGGAGTAAAAATTTGCTTTATGTTTAGTCTGAATGACTTTGATTTTGATACGTATCATATTACTGCCGATCAGAAAGAGTGTGTATTAAAGCAGATTATTCTGGACATGGGAGTTGGTGCAAAGACAAATGTAGGTTTTGGCATTATGACAGAAGAACCACTACCGTCTAATGTAGAAGTGATGGTAAACACAAACAACCATTGACATAAAAAATAAAAGCTTAGAAAAAGGGGGTGATGATGAATGGATTTTTTCTATGGGGATCTAATGACAAATCAGATTTGGAAATATACAAATGGAACGAGGTCGGCTGCGCAAGAAGCTGATCAGAGATGGATAAAAAATAATTACTGTGTGCTTTTTATAACATACTTAGAAAATAGTTCACCATTTCAACAACAAAAAATAACAATAAAGAATGAAAATGGGATAAAATTTGAGTTTGAAAGAATTAATTGTCTTGTGATTGATGCTAAGAGATATTTTACAGATTGGCTTATAAAAAATGAACTGGTTTCTATAACAAAAGAAAATGAAATCACTGGAATTGAGGCTGAACTGTATAATAAAATAAGTGAGTCAGATAAGGAAGTGTCACCGTCACGTAAGGACAGCATAGGCAAAATAGCTGCAGGAATTGAACGTATCTGTCATGATAGAAATTTATGTGATAAACTAATAGCTGCATTTAGCTATCATACATTTGTATTTCCGTTTTATGTGGAGCATGCATCTGATGTTGATAAATGGAAAAAAGCTTTAAAAAAATCAGATTGCTGGGAACGTGATATATGGAGTGATACTTTAACGAGCGAAAAGATGCAGCCAAGAGATATTTTGGAGAATTATGCGCTGTATCAATATCTCACTGACGTAGGAAGAAAGGCAGTGTTTGACTATGATGAAGAGGACGATGGAATCGTTTCATCATGGAAAATAGAAGACAAGTATGTTCGAAATGTTGGTATTTACGAAATTACAAAAGGAGAAGACAAGTATCAACTTGTTTTAAATTCACTTCGCCTAAAAATATATAATACCAATATTGCCCTGTTTATCATAGAGGCTCAGAATTGTTACTATTCTTCATTAAAAGATATTAAAAGAATTAATGAGTTTGGAAGAAGAATTTTTGAGCCTTTTCTTATGTCAGATGGAGCCATATGTATAGAATGTGCAGATGAACAGAGATTCTTTATTCCAGGTTTACTGGAAAATGAAAGTCAGGATGTAACTGAAAGTCATGGTACGCCGTTTGTTACGTTAGAAAACGGCAATGTGAAGTTTAATTATGTTAATTTTAATCCGTCGCAAGTTAGTCGTTCTGTACCAATTAAGGGACTGGCAGATTTCATAAAAGAAATTCTGGTATTAGGTCTGGAGAAAGAGACAGAGATTGTGTATGGGCAAAGCAAGACATATGGCAGAAAAAATGCAATCAAAATTAAACCAGCAGTTGACGATAGAATGTTTGTTGTGTCCATGGTGCTGAATGGAAACCTGATAAAAAAAGCAAAAAAACGTGAAAACGATGGATATGCATATTTGGAGGATCCAGAGGTTTCAGCTCAGATATATGCATTGTTCGCTGTGGATCAAGATGATGCAACTTGTCAGAGTGTGACTATGCGAAAAGCATTGTTGGAGGAATTTATAGATTCCAGATGGATAGAGTATGGAACCATTCATGGAGTAACACATCAATCTTTCATGGCTTTAACATCAGAAACAGCACCTGATGCAAGCGTGATCAGTCCGTTTTTGAATATGTACGTGGAAATGGTTAATTTGGCATTAGCGCAAAGGGCATCTTTGCTTCAATTTGCGGAAGATTTAAGAAAGCTTTCACAGGGATTTGAAAAGGGCAGTAGTTCAAAAATGAAAAGAAGAACGGTAAATGATCTCATTGCACTGCAGGAACGTTATGCAGCATTTCAGGCACAGATTTTGATTGCAGAGCCTACTGTGCAGGAACAGGGAGTAGAATTATATGAAATGCTGCAAAAGGAACTCGGAATAGAGAAAAACAAAGCAGAAATGACGGAAAAGATAAAGGATCTCTGTGAGATTGCAGATATACATCAGGAATCAAAGTTGAATCGATATGCGTTCTGGTTTGGTGTTGTGGGTACGCTTCTGGCACTGGGAAGTTTGGATGTTGCTAGTAGTGTAGTTGCTAGTTTGCTTTTGGGATTAACCGGAACAGAATGTACGGAGTTGCTTTCGGCAGGTATTTTAAAGCATTCAAAATACATTGCTGTGGGAGTCTTTGTGTTTGTACTCATTGTTTTGAGTAAGTGGTGTTGGTGTAGTAATAAAGTAAGACGATGTCGCAAAAAGATAGTAAAGAAACTAGATTGTATAATAACGAGAAAAAGGAACAGGATACATGAATAAAAATTTTGAATTATGGCTTGACGAGAGTGGTGATTTTGAAAATCAGCATGAACTCGAAGGGACAACTAGAAAACCGTCGTTGATCGGCGGTTTTCTAGTTGAAGAAGAAGTTGCAAACAAAATAGATTTTGAGGGATTGATTGATTCTAATCGCAATCATGCAATGGAATTGGAAGAAGATGATAAAAAAAATTATGTTCTTCCAGTATTGCAGAGAATGAAGAGTGAGTATAATGCAGCTCAAGTTTTTTTTGAAAATCAAGAATATCATGATGAAGCCACCAGCAGGCAACTGTATCTTTCGATGATGGCAGAGGGAATCCTGCAGCTTTTGCAGCGATTAAATGCACGATATGAAAGTGTTGGATTGAGGGTTACAATTGCTCAGAGGCAGGATGTCACAGCAGAGGCAGGAAATCAAAGGATCAGAGAAAATGAGTATAAGAAGGCATTAGAATATTGCATAAAAAGAAAACAGCGAGAGCGAAGAGCTATGCTTCATCCAGATTGTGAAGTTAGTTTTGAAATATGCAGAGCATCAGACAGCATGCGTTTACAGTTGGCTGATTTTGCATGCAACACACGTTTAACACGGGACAGTCATGCATTTAAGGATGTCAGATCAGAAGTGGAAGCATTATATTCAACAGCCTTTTTATTCACCTTGACAGAGGTGGGATCTCAAAATTTTATACAGCAGTGTCTTGCACAGAATAACTATTCTGATGCGATATTAGAACTTTATACGACTAAGGATAATTTAGAGCATGGAAAAATACTGAGTTTAATGGCTGAACGAATGAAGAATTGTTCGTATAGACTAATAAAATCGCAAATGAAAAATTGTGTAGCAGATTTGCTGGTTTATGCACTTAATGAAGATGATTATGAAGTGGGAGAGGCGTTGCTCAAAAATCTGTTAGATGAACTGATTCCATTTTTAAAGAAAAATGGAATGCCACAGGAGCATTTGCATTTTTCAATACTGCTTAATTTATCAGATATGTATTTGCGTGAGGGAGATATCTATGAAGCTAATAGGACGCTAGAAAAGTGTAGAAGGGTTCAGGAGCAATTTGGAAATTATCTTGAGGAATTGATGACATATTATCAATTAGTGGAAAAGGAAGCATTGCTGGCGATAGATCAATTTTGTTTTGAAGAAGGTAGACAGAAGATGAAAACGGCGCGTCAGTCATTTGAGCATATTATGAAGTTTATAGAAAAAGATGAACTTTTGTCGATGAGGTTTCCAGTAATGAAATCAGAATACTATGGAGATGCATTATGCATGGAAATTTATGCAATGTTGTTTCAGCAGCGCTTTCATCCGGAACTGTATTCAGAAATGTGCAGATTATCAGACATTGCATTGAATCAATATCCAGGGGGAGAAGGAGAGCTAGAACGCCATCGTCAGTATCGAAGTCACATAGAGTTAGAAGCAGGAAAATACAAATCAGCAATGAAGTGGCTGGCGGGAGCAATTTGCCTGCCAGATGAAGAACCATCAGAGAAAATGATCAGCAAATTTTTGAAAACTGTTGTAAATGGTCAGGAAATGATTGGAGCTAAATATTACTTGATGTATTATCTTTTGATTTTGGCAAGAGCAGCAAGAGAAGATAAAGAGTTTGCAAGAATGATGTTTTTGGAATTAAAGAAAAACAAAAATCTGATGGAGCTCGGAGGACTGCTTAAAAAGACTGAAGAAGATTTGGATGGAGACATAAGTCTGGAAGGAATACAGATGACAGATTCTGGAATAAGCTATCATCCAGAGGAAATAATTTTTTGGAAATATGGGGAATATTTAGCATCAATTGGAAATACATCAGATGCAATTGGTTATTTTACTAGTGCATTAAATGTTTGTTGGAAATATAATAATTATCTGACACTGAATCTAACAGGTCTTGGAATTGCAGCAGAGCGTATTGTACTGTTTTGCCAAACAAACAATAGAAAAGCAGCAAAAAATGCATACAAAAGACTATTAGAAGCATGTGAATCACTTAAGGCAGAAATGCTGCCAAATCAGACGCGCGAGTTTGTACAGCAAATATCTAAAATGCTTGAGGAAGGAAAAAACGTGCAAGGAGGATTTGATGAAAAAAAATTATTGGAAATAGCAAATATGGTTACATATTAATTGACAAATAAAATTGAAAAATTGGTAAACGGCAAAGATAGTGTAACTTTACTTGAGGAAAATAAAAAGTTTTAAAAATAGAATGATACTTTTTATAGTATAATGTAATCACCACAAAACATTACGAAAGAAAGAAGATATGAGTTTCATATAAGTGAGTATATAAAGAGAATGGTATTAGCAATCGGAGAAGAAACGGCAGAGCAAGAAATACGTGAAATCATAAAAGGAGGAAAAAAGAAGGAATAATCGGAAGCAGTACAGAGAGTCACATCAGTCATATGTTGTCAGCAAGGTTAAGTTCACTGCCGATGGGATGGAGTAAAAAGGGAGCAAATGGAATAACAAAGCTGAGGATTTACAGAAAAAACGGAGGAAAGATAAAAGAGCTATTAAAGGGAAAGTGTCAAGAGAGAAAGGAAAAAGAGGAATTGGGATTAAGGGATATAATAAACTGGGAAAAACGAACCAGCAAAAAGAACGGAAAATATATAGATGCAATACAAGCAAAAGTAAGCCCATCCATTCAGGAAAGATGTTTTCAGCATGATTTTGTAGGAAAAGCATGTTTATGAGATCTGTAGGTAATCTACGGATTGTCAATCCCAAAGTAAAGTTACACTATCTTTGAGAATAAAAAGTATTGACAGATTTGAAAAAGAATGTTATTGTCAAATTGTTCTCATCGTTATCCGATGAGCAGAATGGATGAATGAATGTTTGGTAAGAAGTTGGCGCTTGCGAATATACGGGCGTATTGTGACTTTTTACGCAAACAATTATATTCTGCTTAGGAGGTATCACGATGAGATTTTTTAGTTTATCTAAGAAACAGTATAACAAGCAGCAGGCTGTTGGCTATGTCGTTTACATGATGGTAGGAAGTTACTTTCATGCAGAGGATTTGCCAAGAAAATTTCATAATTTCCATCTGCATTACGCAGAACTACCTGAGGCGCAAAAAGGAAAGATTGCAGATCAGGTTATCTGCCAGATGGACAAACTTGATACGAAGTTTTTGCAAGAGATTGCATTGCTTCGGTGCGAGGTGGTAAGCTTCTATGAAGGCGAGAAGCTGTGTCTGGTATTTTCAACTTGTGGCTTTGGCGAGATTCGTTGTTGGATTACCAAAGATGGATGGTTTGAGTTAAGTGGCAGAGATGCCAATTAATCACAGAAAAAAGTGAAATGCATTATGCCAGAGGCTGTCTAATGTAATTAGGGATCGCCTTGTACACTTGAAAAAATAAAACAAAAAGCGTTAAGAAACAGAAAAAGTTGTTTCTTAACGCTTTTTGTTGTTAGGGTTTCTTTTCTGGATTAATAATATCAAGAAGAGAAGAATTTTGTTCGCTTGAAAACAGATTGATTAGCTGATAAAGAACGTTTTTCTGATCTTGCTTCAGTTGACCAATTTCTATTGACTCAGAACCAGAAATACCAAGAATATAGTCAGAAGTTACGTGAAAAATTTGGGTCAATTCAACGAGATTTTCAGTAGATGGAGAGGAAATCCCCATTTCCCATGCATTAACGCAGGCACGGGTAACAGAAAGCTTGGCTGCAAGTGCGGCTTGGGTATAGCCATTCTTTTCACGAAGTTCTTTAATGCGTTCGCTTGTTGATAAAATCATTGAAGAATGCTCCTTTTGTAGTCTGATAGAAATTATGTGGCATAATATTTGTATTTAGTATAACAGATAATAAGTAAAAATAAATTATCCTAAAAGATAATAATAATATTCAAAAGTGGACAAAATGAAAAAAATAAATATCTAAAAAGATAAAATAAATTGACATATCACATAGATAAGAGTATAATTTCTTTCTAAGAGAATTCCGTTGAGGCTTCCTTAAAAAGGAACAAACGAAAGGGTTAAAGAGAGAATTTTTATAATGAGGAGGAAATAGTTGTAATGGTTTACATTAGAACAGGTGCGAACAACAATGGAGATATTATGTATAATTCTGATGGAAGATATATCCGGCTAGGTGACTATAGCAAAGGGGATGCTATGTACAATATAGATGGGAAGTATGTCAGAGAAGGTAACTATAGTAATGGGTCTATCATGTATAATATAGATGGCAATTATATAAGAATAGGAAGTGATCCCAATGGTGTTATAAAATATATTAAAGATGGTAACTATATTCGAAGAGGCGATTATAGTGATAGAGAGATTGTATATAATATTACAGAAAAATCTTCAGCATCAGGGTGCTTTATTACTACCGCTTGTATAAAATCCAGAGGATTATCCGCGAAGTGCTATGAATTGGAAACACTCAGAAAGTTTAGGGATAATTGGGTATCAAAGAATGAAAATGGTCCAGCAGAAATAGGTATATATTACGAGATTGCTCCCCAAATTGTAGAGAAATTGGATTGCCTTCCTAATTCAAAAGAAATCTATGAAAAAATTTATCAAGAGGTGGTCCTTAAATGTGTCCGATTCATTGAGGAAGGAAAGGAAGAAGATGCATATTTATTATACAAAAATGCATCTTTCGATCTTAAGAAATATACAGATGCATTGTGATCAGAAGAATGCAAGTTGATTGCATTATCGATAAAAGAGAAAGCGTTAAGAGAGATTCTTAGCGCTTTTTGCATGTTTTTAATTTAAAAGTTTACAATATCGGAAAGAATGGCAGAACAGCAAAATTAACATTATCATAAAAGATAAAATAAATTGACATTAAGCAATAAGGCGACTATACTATAATAGATAGATGACAAATATTTGAATGAATCTCACTTAAAGTTGGTGAATATGACAAATATTTGAATAAAACTATAGAAGGGAGAAGAAAGCGATACTTAAAAAAATAATGTTATTGAAAAGTAAAAGATAACTCACGAAAGGGAAAAAATAACAATGATAGAAATACTTGTTGCAGTGGCATTAATTTGGCTATTAGTAAAGGCTATTGGCTGGCTATTAGCGTTTATTGTTGCACTGCTTAGTAAATTCTTTGCGATTTCAATTAATGTAATCAAGATATTTTTTCTGGGGCTTATAGGAATTGCACTAGGAATAGGTGTAATAATAGGCATTATAAACTATATAAAGGCATTTGTTAGCAGAATTAATCCATATGAATATTATGTGGATTATTCAAGAAAAAAACAGCAATATGCAAAGCGAAAAAGCTATTTCTTTGGTCCGGGCTTCGCTCAGTTAAGGGAGACATTTCTTGTGGCTTGGGAGACAAATATAGAAAAAGTGCCTGAAATCTGGAGATGGTGGGATACAAGTATAGAGAATATTAATAATGAGATTCTTTCACTTGTAATATTTCTCATTGCATGTGTATTTAAAATTTGCTGTATCATTTCAGTTGTAGTGACTGGTGCAGTTATCACAATTATTTGTGCAGTGATTCATGCCGTGATACTACTATTTTTTGCAGCAATTATTTACGCTGTATTTGGAATTACATGGTTAATTGATCGTCTTTATTTAAAAACACATTCCATTCGTGCATTGTGTCCAAACTGTCAGGAACGAATTGTTATTCCGGTATTTGAATGTTCAAATCCAGATTGTAGGGCGAAGCATACAAGGTTGGTACCATCTGCATATGGTATCTGGCATAGAAAATGCGTTTGTGGAGAGATATTGCCAACTACCTTTTTGCTTGGTAGATCTAGGCTGCGCGCATATTGCCCGAAATGTGGAGCAGAGTTGGCCGCATCAGATCGAAAACAGTTTTATATTTCGATGGTTGGAGGATCTTCAAGTGGAAAAACAGTATTGATGACTGCTTTTCTTTATGAATTTATAAAAAAATTACATAATAATTCAGAAATAACACTTGAAATTCCAGAAATAAATTGGAACGATTTTAAAAATGTCGGAAAATGGTTTACTGGAGTAGCAGACATAGAGGGAACAGAAAAAAATAGTACCTCAAGAATGTACTCTCTTTTAATAAATTCTAGAAATAGAAAAATAAGAGAGCAATTTTCTATTTTTGATATAGCGGGGGAAGCTTTTAATGATTCAACGCTTGGAAAATATGTAAATGAGCAGCAACTTGCGCAAAGTAATGGAATTATTATTGTGGTAGACCCGTTGGCAGCTTTGGAGATGAGAGAGGTAGCTCAAAGAGAAGGTGATTCGATTGTTGGAGCTACAGAGATTGATCCATCTCAAGTAATAACAAATTTTGTCGCTTATCTAAGCCATTTGCCGGGAATTCCTAAAATAGGAAATAAAATATCACGTCCAACAGCCATTATTATTACAAAAACGGATTTGAAGGGTGTGAGTACACGAATTTCTAGAATTAAAATTAAAAGTGAGATGCGCAAAAATCCAGGTCGTTTTCGAAATTACATAGAAGCGCAGGATACATTGTGCGAAGAGTTTTTGCAGAATAATGGATTGGCCGCTACCTATGCAGCAATCAAAGCAAATTTTTCTAATGCGCATTATTTCCCGTTAAGTGCAATGGGAAAAATTCATAAGGGAGAGCAGTTTGATCCAGATGAATATATTTTAAATCCATTTGAATGGCTGATGCGTCAGTCGGAACCTAAATTTGCAGATATGATTCAGGTAGAGAAAGAAGAAGTGCTTCTTAACTATACGAATAAAGGAATATCGGAATATTCAGGTTCTGTTGATTTTAGCAAGTATTTTTGGAAAGCACAAACACATAGAGTAAAAAAGAAGAAAAAAAATTTCCTTTTAAGACTTCTTATGGTACTTCTTTTAATTGCATTGCTGCTTTTTGGAGTTTTGGTTCGTATGCTTAGGATGAAACAAGATACTTCTGAAAACGATAATGGAGTGATCAGTGAAGTACAAACTAGCGTGGAGGTTTATGATAAGGAGAAAACTTTTGAGACGAAGTTTCTGACAGACAAAAAGGCTATTTATGATTTACCAGTTATCGCCGGATCGGCGCAAGATGGTTCAAGCGGACTTGTTTTAATAAAAAATGAGGCGGATAATGAACCGGCTTTGGCTGGAAGCGTAAGCGAAACAGATAACTGGACGGATTACGCATTAAATGGAGCATATCGCACACTTACTGGAACGGTAGTTTTAAATAAGGAGTATAGCGAGTACGACAGTGATCATTATGCATATGAGGACAGAAATCATTATGATTATGTTCGTGTACGAATTTATGCGGATGACCATCTAGTATATGAATCTCCTATTGTTGCATGGGGAATGGAACCAAATTCTTTTTCCGTAGATGTAACGGGCGTTCAGACGCTCAGAGTTATGATAAACGGAATGAATTTTGCCAGACTGGAATGGTGTGAGATTGAATAAAACGTAAGGAGGTTCAAAAGTGGAAAAAGAAAATGCAAAAATGAATGAGGATTTCGAACGTTTACCTGTGTATGAAGAGGAAGAGGATAATCTGGAAGAATTAAACAGAAAAGAAGTTCGAGAAACAAAAGAAAAAGAAACTTGTAAAGAGAATGTTGAGAGTACGGAGTCAGCAGATATCAGGAGGGGAAAGTATGTTCGGATGATGGAAGGACTTCAAAATCAAATTGGTGCACAGAGACAACAGATTGATACGGCAGTTAATTTGATTAGCCAGATGATGTTATCGGTAGAATCTGGAAAAAAACAGATTTCGAGTGAGATAAAGGAACTTTATTCCAATCAGGAACGGATTTGGAATGCAGTACAACAAATTTCAAATCGCCAGACACAGTTGGATGCAGCGATTGACAGATTGCAGAGAGACGATAAAGTACAGAATCAACAGACAGCATCTGCCCATGAAGTTCAAAAGCTGTTAGAAGAAATTGCGGGAAAGTTGCATGAAGATATCGGAAATTTGGAAAAGAAAAATACGGATATTTTAAGAGACAGCATTAATTTCCAGGCCAATATGGGTCGAAGATGGGGAGATGAATTAAAACATTATCGAGATTTGTTTGCAGATTCTGCTTATGACTCTATTCTTGAAGAACTTGCAGATTTGTATTCGCAGACACTTCAGTACATAGAAGAGATAGAAAGCGATCAAGTAAAGGAAGATATTCAGGATACGGTAATAGAAAGTTTGAATGAAATATTTAATGAGTTTCATATTACCATATCGCGTACTAAAGTGGGGGAAAAGCGATCAAGTAAGACTTGTAGGACAAGAAAGACAATACAAACTGGAAATGAAGCGTTGCATGGAACTGTTGCAAAAAGTTATAATCCTTCTTTTGTACGGGAAAATCGCGTGTTAAAGTATGAAAAAATAGACACGTATATGTTTGATCCGGAATTAAAGGAAAAAGAGATGCAGGAAGAACAAATTCAGGATTCTTCGACTATTGAGGAACAGGTTGAAGCACTTAAAAACAATGAACAGCAGCAAGATAATAACTGAGTGCTGTTTAACATAAGGTTACAATGATAAGGAGAAAGTAAAATGGCAGTATATGGAATTGATTTGGGAACAACCTATAGTTGTATTTCAAAGTACGAGAATGGCGAAGTAAAAATTATAGCAGATGAGGAGGGAGGATCCGATCTATTAGCATCAGCAGTTTTCGTAAAGGATGATGGAAATGAGCTAATTATTGGTGAGGGTGCAAAGGAAGAAGGCGTATTAGCACCAGAGAGACTATTTCAATTTTTTAAGCGATGGATCGGTAAGGATCCGGAAACGGAACCTGATTATAAGCATTATATTGTGGATGGAAAAGAATATACTCCGGTCGAATTATCGTCATTGGTATTAAAAAGAATTAAGGAGTATGCAAAAAAAGCAGGTGAAGAAGTGGAGGATGTAATAATAACTTGTCCTGCTTATTTTGATTATGCTCAACGTGATGCAACAAAGAATGCGGGAAAATTGGCAGGATTGAATGTATTAGCAGTTATCAATGAGCCAACGGCAGCTGCAATCAGCTATTCAAACGAAGAATATCAGGAGAGTCAGAACGTATTGGTATATGATTTAGGTGGAGGAACATTTGACGTAACGTTATTGAAAATTGAGATTGACTCGACAAGTAATGAAAAGAAGATAGACGTTATCGCAACAGATGGTGATGCTTTTTTAGGTGGTGCTGACTGGGATAATGAAATGTATAAGCTCTTAATAGAAAAGTATCGAGAGCAATTTGATGTGGCGGAAGAAGATATAGATGAAGAATTAAAGGAAATGTTGAGATCAGCGACGGAAAAGCTGAAGCAGAAGCTGACAATGCAGACAACAGTTACATATAAAACGAAGTATGATGGGGAAAAGATTCAGCTTGAAATTTCAAGAGAAGAATTTGATGAGAGAACAAAAGGTTTGCTAGGCAAGACGGAACAGTTGTTGAATTCCATGATGAAAAAAGCTGAAAAAGCGGGAATGAGGGAAACGGATATTGATGTTGTCTTAGAGGTCGGTGGATCAACAAGAATGCAGCAGGTACAAAATTTTCTGAAAGAACGTTTTGGTGATAAAGTTAAATTTCATGATCCGGATAAAGCGGTTGCTCGAGGTGCTGCGATCGTTGCGGATACAAAAGCTTATGAAAAGGATATGGAAGCACTTAGGGATTGTATAGAGAGAGGGGGAGAAGTTAAAACTAATACTGATGGAAAAGTGGTTATAACTACTAAAGAAGGAAAAGAGGAAATTCTGGATGTAGTTACCCCAAAAGATGAAGAAGGTAACATTGTCTTACCAGAGAATACTCAAAAGATGGTAATATCAGATGTGGCGCCACGCACATTTGGAGTGATTGTTCAGGATAGTAGTATTCAAAGATATTATAGTGATAATTTGATCAAGAAGGATACAAAGTCACCATGTAAAGTAGAAAAAACATACTACACGCCAGAAGATTCGGATAAGATAAGCGCTATTGCAGTTCGAGTTACAGAGAGCGTATCGTATGATGATGAAAATGATCTGATGCCAGAAGGAGAAGGAAATAATAGAAGTTATGTATGCCCAGATTCTTCTTTGGAATTAAGTGTGAGGGGAATGATGTTAATTCCACTTGAACCAGGACTTCCAAGGGGAAGTGAGGTTGACGTAATGATTGAGTTGACTGATCTTGGAGAGTTGCATGTTGTAGCAACACTGAGAAAAACGGGAACAACCAAAGAGATTAGGATTAATTTTTCACAGATAAGTGAAGAAGAAATGCGCAAAATGAAAAATCGTGTTGATAAAACTGGAGTTACAGCAGAGTAATAAAATATAAGATAGGTCAAGACGACATGGGGAGAGTAAGTTCGTAAAGGACGAGTCTCCCCATATTGGCATAAACATATTTTTGATACAAATTAAAATAAGGAGGGCAGTTATTGATGGTAATACCAATCACAGATGAACGAGAGAAGGAAAGGTTTAATGAGATTATTGATACTGGAAGCGAGTTTCGGATCTTGAATGAGTATGCTGAAAATGTTTTAAATATTGGAAAATATGAATATTCTTATAATTCAATTGAAAAAAAACTTTCTGTCAGTATGCCGTTAAGTTTAGAAAATATCGAATATGTAATAAAAAAATATTTACAGCGAGAAAACAGTGTAAATATTAATAAAAAAAATGAATGTCATGAGATTGTTTTTGAAGATAAACTATATGAATATGATGTCATGTTAGAAGGTAAATGCTATGGAATTGACTTGGGAACAACCTATAGTTGTATTTCAAAGTACGAGAATGGCGAAGTAAAAATTATAGCAGATGAGGAGGGAGGATCCGATCTATTAGCATCAGCAGTTTTCGTAAAGGATGATGGAAATGAGCTAATTATTGGTGAGGGTGCAAAGGAAGAAGGCGTATTAGCACCAGAGAGACTATTTCAATTTTTTAAGCGATGGATCGGTAAGGATCCGGAAACGGAACCTGATTATAAGCATTATATTGTGGATGGAAAAGAATATACTCCGGTCGAATTATCGTCATTGGTATTAAAAAGAATTAAGGAGTATGCAAAAAAAGCAGGTGAAGAAGTGGAGGATGTAATAATAACTTGTCCTGCTTATTTTGATTATGCTCAACGTGATGCAACAAAGAATGCGGGAAAATTGGCAGGATTGAATGTATTAGCAGTTATCAATGAGCCAATGGCAGTGGCAATCAGTTATTCAAACGAAGAATATCTGAAGAGTCAGAACGTATTGGTATATGATTTAGGTGGAGGAACATTTGATGTAACGTTATTGAAAATTGATATTGATTCTAATGAAAAGAAGATAGATGTTATCGCAACAGATGGTGATGCTTTTTTAGGCGGTGCTGACTGGGATAATGAAATGCATAAGCTTTTAATTGAAAAATATCGAGAGCAATTTGGTGTGGCGGAAGAAGATATAGATGAAGAATTAAAGGAAATGTTGAGATCAGTGACAGAAAAGCTGAAACAGAAACTGACAATGCAGACAACAGTTACATATAAAACGAAGTATGATGGGGAAAGGATTCAGCTTGAAATTTCAAGAGAAGAATTTGATGAGAGAACAAAAGATCTGCTGGTAAAGACAGAATGGTTGCTGAATTCTATACTGAAAAAAGTTGAAACAGTGGGAATTAAGGAAACGGATATTGATGTTGTCTTAGAGGTCGGTGGATCAACAAGAATGCCGCAGGTACAAAATTTTCTGAGAGAACGGTTTGGTGATAAAGTTCGATTTTATGAGCCAGATAAAGCGGTAGCTCGAGGCGCAGCAATAGTGGGAGCGCAAGGTGTAATAGCGGGGAATATGAGAATGCCAATACATATAGGCCATCTCTACAAATATACTTCGAGTATTTCGGACATTTTAGATAACGTTCGAACCTTATGCGATCTTTTGACAAAAATGGAGATTGCTGCTAGAAGGATAAACAATGCAGAAGATAAGATTAATATTCAATATGCGAATACGATGCTTGAGTTAGAGGATAAAAACGATAAAACAATGTTGCGTTTTCCAATTGAACTAGAAAATCTATATAAGATGCAAAAAAAATTCTTTGAATTAGATAAAACTAGTACGATAAATGCAAATTAAGGAGAAGATTATGGATGAATCACAACAGATGGCGCAGCTTGAAAAACTGATCCGACTGTTAAATCGGTTTCAGCCAGAGGAAGACCGAAGCATTACGGTTCCGGTAACAAAGCAAATAGCGAAGGCTCTTGGAATGAAATTTCAGACTGTGCAAAATAAATTAAAGGAAGAGAAATACACGATCATTTCATGGACATCATTGGAAAGCAATTTTTTTGCACAGACTGGAGATTTGGATAAACTTTTTCAGAATCTGCAAATTTTTTTTAAGAGCAATCCAAGGGATCAATATAGCAGTCAGATGGCAAATGTGTGGGATTTATATAGCTATTTAGCGCGAATGAATAATAAAACTGTCGCTCAAGTACAGATGATGGATACACAAAAGTTGCGTAATGCATTTGATGTATTGAGACAGAGTCACGGCATTGCAAATGCGCTGCCCATGAGATATTTTAGAGAAATTGAAATAATAGCGGTAGCGTTTTTTAAGGATGATGAGAGCAGACGAAAATATGACAATGTTTTGAAGCGTAAGCAGTTAGATGGTATACTTTCTGAAATTGCCGAGCTACCAGATGGAATAAAAACAAATCGGTATTTTGCGGAAGGTTGTATTAGGGAGATTCAGAAGGTGTTTCCTGATGAAGATGCAGCAATTTTTGTGTATAACAGCTGTGGAAAATTACCGCCAGAAAGCATATATGAAAAAGAAAGTACCGATATCAAATTGATGTGTTCTTGTGGTACATTAAATCGTTTTCCGTCAATGAAGCAGGCTCATCAGGGAAAATGCAGTAATTGTGGAACTGCACTGTTTATGAAGTGTCCAAAATGTGGGAAACCGGTGTTAAATGGTGTAGCCAGTTGCGGAAATTGCGGATTCTTTATGGCAGGGCTTCAGATGTTTGATAGTCATGTGCGAAAATGTGAAGAGGCAATAAAATTACAAAAATTGTCAGAAGCAAAAGCTGAATTAGAGGCAGCTCGTGCATGTAACCCCAGTGCAGACATAAAATCTTTAGAAATGCAAGTAAGAGCACTGGAAGGTGTCCTTGAAAGAAAAATGCAGCAGATAGAGACTGCTTTTGGGGATGGTAATCTAAATAAAGCAAAGAAGCTAATCTCAGATTTGCGCAAAGAGCGTCCAGGAATTGATTTATCGGAGTATGATAAAAAAATTGATAAAAAATTGGAATGGGCTCAAAGAGAATTTTCACAGTGTGCGAAAATGAAATTGGCAGGAGATAAGATCTCAAAGTGCATCATGATTTTGCAACAGGTGAAGGATTTTATACCGGCACAGAATCTTTTAAATAGTCAGGAATTACGTCCGAATCCTGTAAAAAGAGTTACAGTCTCTGCAAATGCATCAGAACTCTCTGCAAGTATATCGTGGATACCCGATGAAGATAATAAGTGTGTTACATATACAATTGTTCGTAAGGAGAGAAAAGCGCCAACAAGTGTAGTTGATGGTACTGTTGTTGCGAAAGGATTAAATGCAGCGTACTGCAAGGATATAAGTTTGAGGGCGGGTGTAGCCTATTACTATGCAGTATTTGCGGTGCGAGAAAATTTAGTCTCAAATCCGACAAAATGCAATGACAAAATTTTCTTATGTTCACCGTTAAAAAAAGAATCAATCGGATATAGTTTAACGGACAACAGTTGCACAATCCATTGGACGGATCAAGAAGAGAGTGCCGGAGTAAGGATTAAGCGCTGCGAAGTAGGTAGTGATACTTGGAGCACTGTGGCAGAACGAGTTCACAGTCCGTGGACAGATAAAGATTTGAAGATGGGAAATCAATATTTGTATCAGCTCTGTACATTATGGCAATATGCAAGTGGATATTGTTCTAGTGAAAGTATTGAGCTTATGGTTAATGTTTTAAGAAGGCCCAATCCCGTGACAATTCGATTAAAGAGTGTTGAAAAAGATGGAACTTGTCTGATTGAATGGGATGCAGCAACTACGATGGGAGAAGTAGAGCTTATACGAGTGAACGCAAATACTACAGTTATAAAGAATCAGGAATACGATGTAAATGTAGTTCGTGGTATGGGACAATGTTTATGGACTGGTTCTGTTTCAAGAGGACAAATCGCTATAAAACTTGGGGTAAATCAAGAGATTAGCATTGCTTGTTTTTGCGTATATGGAACAAAACGAGTGGCAGGAAATATACTTGAAATATCGACAGCATTACCTGTAGAGATTGATGGAAATGGGATTCAACTAAATGGTGATCGTATGGAGCTTACAGTAAAGAATATTGATCCCAATATGACAAGAATCTATTGTTTTGTGGAAAGTGTACGGAATGGTATACCACATTTTGCAACAAAGGAAATGGCACTTGCAAATCAGACAGACTGTATCATGGATGTAGATGGACAAAATGAAATAGTGCTGATTAAAAAAAATGTTCCATTGACAAAAATTGCAGTTACTGTAATCGCACGATATGGACAAGGAACAATGGCTAGATATTCAATGCCTAAGACTTTTGTATTATCCAATCAGCCGAAGAAAAAAGTAAGCTATTCTATTGAATGGGCTGAAAAAGGTTTTGTAAAGAAAAAAGCTTGTAGGGATTGGTTAAGGCTTACGATACGATCAGAAGATGGAAGAATTCCACATTTGTGTCTCTACACCAGAGAAGATGGAAAACCGATGTGGGAGGATCATTTTGGAGATCAGGGACTTGTTGTTTTGCAGGAAATACAAGCAACTGATCAAAAAGTAGTAACGTATACATTGTCAGCAAAAGAGTTGGCAGGTTATCCTAAGAATGCAAGAGTTCAGTTATTTTTGGACCCTGCATCAGCGCAAGAATATGAAGAGCCAAGCTGTGATACACCATCGAGTTTAGCGATGCCAGATTAAAGGAGAAAAAATGTCAGACTATATGATATGTCCGTATTGCTTGCGGAAAATGAAAAAAACAGATTTAAAAATGGTTTGCAATATTTGCGGAAAGCCACAAGAAAAACCGAAAATGGGAATGAACCCTTTTAAGAATTTGGGAGTAATCAGAAAAAAGATAGCAGGAGGAAATGCGTGCCAAACTTCGGGATGTCTAGGGAACTATGTAAATGTGAAATGTGGTATGTGTGGTGAAGAACTTCCTCCGGATATTGCACAGTATAGTAGATATTTGCGGCTATCGCTTGTAGGTCCGAGTGGAGTGGGAAAAACAGTTTTTATTACAACTATGCTGCAGGAATTGAGACAGAATGCACGAACATTAAAATTCAGTTTAAGTGCAATGAATAAGGAAACATCAGATTATCAGAGCACAAATACTGAAATATTATACGATTCATATGCAAAAAAAATAATAGGAGGAACAACAACCGGACAATTTAAAGCGTTATTATGGAGGCTTCAGGACTTAAATAAGATGTCGAGTTCCTATACGCCGAGCTATAGTTTGACAATCTTTGATGGCGCTGGAGAAGATCAGAAAGTAGTGAATCCTATTGTATGCCGATATATTGTGGAGTCTAAGATGATAATGTTACTTCTTGATCCAACAAAACTCTATGGAGTGTGTTCAAGATTAGATCAGGATGATTTTAAAAGAGCGGGGGGAAATAGTGAGGTAACTAGAGCAAGCACCAGACAATTTGTTGATGGTATAATTTATTATATAAAAACACTTGCGGGATTTAAGGCAGATGAAAAGATTACAGCCCCAGTTGCAGTCGTACTTGGAAAGATGGATGTTTTAAAACAGTTCTTCCCAACAAATTCGATTGTGTTTCAGGAGAGCGGTCATGTAAAAAGTGGTCATTTTATTCAGCGGGAAGCAGATGCAGTACATCAGGAAATCTGGGATTTTATGGAACTATGTGGAGATGATTTATCTGCAAGTTTTGATGCAAGTTTTAAAAATTGGAAATACTTTGGAATATCTAGTTTTGGTATGCGTCCACAGGTGAATCGAATGCTTCAGCAGCCGCCACAGCCAATGCGAGTATTGGATCCTTTGATTTGGAATTTGTACTTAGAGGGAATTGTTAGCGGAAAATAAAAGAAAGGAAAATTATGATGGAAGGAAAATATGGTGAAATTATATATACCAGATGTGCGCCAAGTTATTCTTTAACAGGAGAAGTGGTCAGATCTGGCGGATATGGAATCTACTCAATAAGCAAAGCGTGCTTGCCGAGTCAGGAACAGGAAGCTTTTATTAATAAAATACTGCAGACATATCAGTATTCAGGTGATTGTCCGGCCTCAGAGTTTTACTATTATGTTGCGTTAAATGACAATGATGGAATACTGGGGAGATTTGTGCCAAGAGGAGAAGCAACGCAAGAAGATTTGGAGGCAGGAGTGGACACACGTGCTAGTCATACTGCACAGTTCCTGTTGGGAACATTTGCTCGCTATCCATTTGAGATAATGGGATCAAGGTATTTTGATGCGGATAAGAAATCATATCGCTTTTATTATAGAAAGGAACCGACAAGACAAAATGAAAAAATTTTCGATTCAGAAGTTCCTTCTGGCTCAATTACCCGTAAACGTGCAATGCAGTTTGCAATGGATGGACGTGTGGAAGCAATTCAGGCGGCAGTGAGTATGCTTCTTGAGCAGTTTGAATTGCCCAAAAAGGAACGAAAAATTCTTTTAATTGAAGATTCAGAGGAAAATCTACAGTTATGGATTGCGGCAATCGGTTATTCATTCCCAGTTCGATTGAGCAGGCAGATTGGATTTTCAACCTGCTTATATCGAGCCGGAAAAGAAAATGCAAATTTTTACTATACATATAAAAGAAATGGGAGCTATTGTTTGAACGCAAATATAAGTGATCCAGGGGTGGAGCGTACTCCATGGGTTATGATTGCTGGAGCAAATCCCAAAGATAGTCTTTACATAAGACCAAGTAAGTGGGAACCTTATGCAGTGATCAATGGAAGCACGAAAAAGGCAGAATTTGAGTGTCAGCCTGAAATTATGAATAGTCAATATATAAAAAGCCTTATTATTCATGATAATGTGATAGAAATGTTCTGCAAAATAGCGAGTGAAGTTCAGAATATTAGATTGGGAAAAAATCTATGTGATACATTCCAGTTGATTAAGGCGATTGCCGATCAAGACGAAAAGAAGTATGAAAATTTTGTAGAAGGATTAAAAAATCTATTGCCTCAAATTGAAATACGGAGTCTTTTATGGAAAGAAGAACTGGAAGATCTTTTGAAAGCTGGAAGATATCGTACTGATTTCATGATGAAAGATGAAGAAAACAATCTGGAGCTTTTAAAAATACTGACAAATCTAGCAAGCCAACTTTCTAGGAAAGATTTGCTTGTAAAAATTTGTGAAATTACAGCACAAAGAATGGAAACATATCTTTCTGAGCAGTCAGATGGAAAAGACGCTGAGAAATATATAAAAGCAGCATCACAAATGGAACGTATTATTTGGCTGAATGCGTTGGATTATGTGGTTGGAAAAAAAGGGTTAAGGTGTGTTCGGGAAAATAGTTTTCATAAGAACTCAACTGCAAAAGTGACAGTGTGCTGGTATATTTTGAATGAATATCGTGAAAAGATCAGAAAAACATCATGGAGAAATTTGCTGAATGACGAAGCATTGAATGAAACAGTAGGAGTTCTGGTTGAACATACGCGATGGGATAATGTAGCAATGGCAGTCTTCCTCAAATATATGGATGGGGAAAGGGCAATGCAGTGTAGTTTTATAGAGAAATTTGCAGAGCAATATCAGAATAATTCTAAAGAACGTAAGGAGTATTGGAATACATTGCTTGATAAGGGAATTTCACCTTTGGAAATTTGTGAGGTGATTGAACAAAATATTCAAAGAAAAGGAAACTTAAATCATGCAGATACAGAGCAGATTTTGACAAGATTGATAGCGGATGGAAGAGATAGACATGAGTGTGAGAAGATGTATCGAAAATATTTAGCAGAAGATCCAAACGCTGGACAGCTTTATTATATAACATGCATGAATGCTTCAAAAGGAGCAGGAAATTCAGATGTTGTAGAAATTTTAAAATCGGCAGAATTAGTGAAAAATGCAAATAAAATAGTCCCAAATCTTCTTACAGTGGTGGAGGAAGATAGGTCTAATCTTGAAACCGCTTCGGAGATGGAGCTAAAATATTTTACAAGCCTTTCAGAAAAGTATGGTATTGAGACGCCGAATATTAATTTTCAGCTATTTTTGATAGAATTATTCGGGGGAGGGTATGAAAAAAGGGTTGTTCAAAAATATTTAAATGTCAATGCATCAGGAAAAAGATTTGTTTTTCCAACCGATTTTTTGATATCAGAAAAGGGAAAGCAATTCGTTGATTGTATAATAGAAAATTGTGAAGAACCAGCAGTAATTGTATTAGCTGTAATGACTTTTAAATTTTCAGGGGAATATGAGCAACAGAAATATCTGGATTTTTGGGCAAAGGAAATTTGTATACAGAGTATAAAAAGAAAAAGAAATGCACTTGCGAGTGTAATAGCAGTACAACATTTCTTTGAAGTGGGGGACAGAGAATTAGCTCAAATGATTCAACTGTTTGGTGAAGATGAGGTTCAGGTAGAAATTAAAAAATTGTTAACTGCATGTTATACACAGTTGGCAGATATGAAGACTGAAAAAATATCAGACAGACTTCAATTGTCAGCTGAAAAAAAATATGGTGCGGTTGTAGCAGAGAAAATAAGGCATATACTTGATCAAGCACAGCAGACTTATGGAGAACACCATTCAGATGGTTTTTTCAGTAAACTGTTCAAAAGTTTTGGGAAAAATAAGAAATAGAACTGTCTGAATGATTAATTTTCATACATTTTGAAGTTTTTAACAGCAAAGTATTGGTAGTCTTTAGGACTATGACAGTTAACAGACAACATAAAATCGCCTCCAATCGAAAAATGATTTGAGTAAGTGATAAAAGTATCGTATTTTTTCGATGAAATGCAAAAAAAATAAACAGGAAAGGAATGATAAGAAATGTCATGGTGGAATCCAACAGAAGAGGAAGCTCAGGATCAGTACTACTATTATCGGGGAAAATATAACGATGCTCTTCATGATAAGCAGTATTGGGAACGTCAGGAAGAAAACAGCAGAGAGCAACTGCGGCAGATAGATTCACGTATTGTAGACTGTAAGGCACAAAAGAAAAGCAATAATAAGCAGATTGAAGAGATAAAAAGGATTATTGCAATGCTTGAAGGAAACAGTATGTCTTCTGTGAATGTTCCAAACGTGATAGAGACGGCGAACAGCACCATAAAAGACATGAATGAAAGTTTCAAAAAAAGCATTTGTGTATCAGGTGTGAATGCAGCTGATCTTGAGATTGCGTTTGGAGTAAAAAGTGTTCAGCAGGATATGCACTCGGCTCAGGCATTGGAACTGCTGCACACAGAGAAAATAGCATTGGAACAGTTGAATGAGCAGCTGGATAGCCAGATGACAACGCTAGATGCAAATATGGATTCACTAAAAAGACAGATTACTCAATGTAATATACAGCAAAATCAGATTCGAAAGGATATGTATTCATATGCATTTGATATGAACCATTTCCGAAAGTTTATGTATTACTAAATGTGTTACTAGTTACTAGGAGTAAAATGGAGGGTCGAAAGAAAATATGAGAATTGAGATAAACGCTGAAGGGATTTCTAGCGCGATTACTGTACTGCAGTTTCAGACAGCCGCGAGTAAGCATCTTGAAAAGTCAAATGACGTGATTTCGACATTTGTTACTGTGCAGCGCAAAACCTCACGGATTGATGGACAGACGCCGAGGCTACAGGAAGCACAGGCAGCACTTGCAGAACGAGTACAAATCGAGGAGAATCGAAAGGCGCAGATCAATCGTGTCAAGCAGGGCGTTGAGGATTTTCTTTCACATACGGTGGATACAGATGCGAGAGTTTCAGATTGTGTTTCACAGAATGCAGAGAAGTTTTATCAGGTAAATCCGTGGTTGCGGCCAAAGGTCACGCAGCGAGAGAAAAAATGGTATGACAAGGCACTTGAACTGTTGCTTGGACCAGCATATCAGATATTTGCGAATCGTGACCAAATTGTAGATGCAATAACAAAAGGCTGGAATGCGGCTGTTCAGTTCTATCAGGAGCATAAAAAGGAAGTTGATATTGCTCTTCTTGTAATTGGAGCAATTGCAGCGGTTGCTGGTGTTATTGCTTCTGGTGGAGTGGCACTAGTTCCTTTGATAGCAGGCTTTCTGGAGATAATGGGGGCGACGGGAGCCACGGCACTTACGATTGCAACCGGCATCAGCCTCGGAATAGGAGCGTCAGCGATTGTTGCAACGGCGGCATCGACAACGTTGAATGTTATTGATGTCTGGTCTGAGAATACTGATCCGAATTTCCAAAAAGCAAAAAACATCATGAATCAGTTGAGTTTCACCTTGAATTTAATATATTCTGTAGGCAACTTCTTCAATAAAGTTACCGGAGTGACTGGAAAGGACATGCTGTCAAATTATGACAGAAATTTCAACCCGATTTATCCGGAAAATGAGGGCTTTGCTACTGTTAAAAGAGTTGTGCAAAAGGATGGAACGCAAATAGTTGGGGAAGTATTGGACAAGCATGAAATGACATTGTCGCCTGGTACGATTGTTGATCGTTTTGGTTCGGACCACGGTGTTTATACGGCACCTTATGGAACACCGCTGACGAACAGATCGCTTCCAATTGGAACGATAAATGAAAAAACTTACTCTGTTTTTCGCGTGTTAAAGCCAATTAATGTAGATGCCGGAACGATTGCTCCTTATTTTGGAGAGATGGGAGGTGGCACACAGTACATATTTAAAGAAGCGATAGAAAACCTTATTAAAAGTGGATATCTTGAGAGAGTTGCGTTTTCGTTCCATTTTTGACAAAGCAGGAAAGGAGGTAGTATGAAAATCGAAATTACAACAGGTGGAATAACCTCTGTGCTGTCTGTATTTGGATTTGAAGGTTTGATAGATTCTGGCATCGACGATGTAGAAAAAGTGTTGTCTGGATTTAAGACTGTGCAAAACGCGATCTCAAATGTAAGAGGGCAGGATCCTAAACTAGTTCGTGCAGCAGAACACATAGCAAACCGAATTGAAAGTGACAATGAAAAGAAAGAACGATTAAATGAATTTAAGAATGATTATACTGCATTCGTGGAAAATACGGTCAAGACTGACCAGAAGGTTGCGCTTATAGTCGAACAGAATAAGGAAAAATTTTATCAGATAAATCCTTGGCTTCGGCCGCCACAGAAGAAATGGTATCAGCGATGGTATGAAAACGCAGAAAAATTTTTAATTGGATCAGTTGATAAGGTTATAGATCAAGTCGCAAAGGTATGGAAGTGTGCGGTTGAATTTTACCAGAAAAATCAAAAGTTGATCCATTCAATTGCAACTGCATTAGAAGCCATTGCCGTTATTGTGTTTGCGTTTGTAACAAGCGGAGGAGCGTTGCTATTTCCACTATTAGTATTGGCAATTAATCTTGTGTCAGCTGGTATGGAGATTTGGTCAACTTGGAATGAAGATAATCCATTGACAAATTCGGTTGGATTTAAGGCGGTCAAAATGGGCGTAGATACGCTTGCACTGGTAACAAAAATTTTGGTTTTGCCAGCGGCAGAGAGCGTAAAGCTGCCTGGATTTATTGGCAAGCTATTTCCAGTAATGAGCGGATTTGATATTGCAAAGGATCTTACAAAAAGCATTTTTTTCTTTGTCTTAGATGGATCAATTCTAAGTATGGATCGAAATGCAAATACTACGGTGGATTTTATGAAGGATATTGATGAGATAAAAGGTGTGAAGGATACTGCGGGGAATCTCCTCAGATCTTTTAACACTTGAGGAAAGCAGTCACTAAAAAAGCAGGAGAAAGGGAAAAGGACATGGATAACATAACATTTAAAGAATGTGTCAGTAATGCGGATGCGGCGTTTTCAAACAGCCAGTATGAGGCGGCTCTTGAATGGTATCAAAAAGCATTACAGGAAAGCGCAGATGATCTACATTGCCTGTCACGTGCAGGAGCAATTTGTGTGATGTTCAAAAAGTTTGATGAGGCACTACAGCACTTTGAAAATGCAGTGTCTGTGGATTCGGAAAACGGAGATAACTATTTTAATCTTGGAAATGCCTATTTCTTTTGTGGAAAGTACGCACTGGCATTAAAGCAGTATGCATTAGCCGAGCAGAAGGGATGTAGTGAGGATGTGCTCCCGAGAATGTATTATCAATATGGAATGCTTTGCAGCATTCGTCAGGATCCAAAAGGGGCACTGGTACAGTTTGAAAAATGTGAAAAGGCAGATAAGGAAGGCACCATGGGTCTTAATCCAGATCTGATTTCAGAAAAGCTCAAGATGTATCTGATGCTGCAAGACTATGAAAATGCAGAGCAGACAGCAGCACAGCTGATTATGGTGGCACCGAGTGAGTACAAATATTATGCGGTGTATTCTAGCATCTTGACGGCTCATGGAAAATTTGAAAAGGCTGTTCAGGTTTGTGAGGACGCAGAGAATTATGCACAGTTGACAGAGGAAGAACGTTTTTCATTTATGTTCCAGAAGGCTGCGATCTATGCAGATGCGGGTGATACCAATAAAGAGTATTATCAGAAGGGTTATGATTTGCTGAATAATTGGCTGGAAAGCAATCCAAATTTGGAACTGGCACAGAAAAGACAGGCGCTTGCAACCCTTGCAGAGCTTTGTTCTAAAATGGGCGAATTTGATAAGGGAATTGAATTGGTAAAGCAGGTGCTTGGTAAGAGTGATGCACTGCTGACATCAAAGTCGGAAGGAGAAAACCAGAAAACGAGCGAAACGGCCTATTCCAACGAACCGATGCAGTCAGGTAAGGCCTGGGATGATCAGGTAGATCTGATGCTGCAGACCGACATGGAAATGATTCAGGACAACATTGATGCTGGTCTCATAGATGAGGATATGGGCACAAACGATGAGAATGGAAATTATGACGAGAATGGAAATTTTGTTCATGATTATGGTGACATCTTTGCAGGGTTGATATCGGAAATACCAAATGTGTCAGATGAGACACGTAGCGAAGAACCACAGGAAGAGCCGAGTCAAAAGCAGGAGCTTGAGGAATCCGAGAGAGAAAAGCTTTCCTATGTATTAATTACGTGTTATCTGGGAAAAGATGATTATTCACAGGCATATGACGAGGCAAGGCGCCTTATGACAAGCTCAGATACCTATTTTGCATATTATGGAAGATATGTTGAGGCATTGGCTTATAGAAAAATATGTAAGGACAAGCAGAAGGTTGATTATAAGTATGCGCGAACAATGGCATATTTCAGAACACAGTATCTGAGGAACGCAGCGGATCCGCTTCCGAATCTCTTTCGAGTGCGAATGTATGCGGAATGTGGAGAGTTTGTGAAGGCAAAAGAGTTGACCTCAATTATGGGTGAAGCAGAGAGAATCTCTCTTATGAACTATATAAAACAATGTGAAGAAACGAAAGCATAAAATTAGGAGTGAACGCTGTGGGAAGTATATTTAAGAAGGATATTGTCCTTGATGAGGAAGCATTCCAGACCGCAGGAAATGAATTTAAGACTCTTAGTGCCGATATGGAATCATTAAAGGCAGAGGTAGATGAGATGCTTCAGTTAATAAAAATTGGATTTGATACGCCAGCAGGAGCAAAGTTTATTCAGTCGTGCCAAACGACTCTGATTAAACCGCTAGAGGATCAAAGGCTGGTAATCACTCATATTTCGGATACGCTTACCGATGCGAAGAAGCAATATGCATCGGTGTTTCAGGAATATGAGCAGTTAAATCAGTCAATCAACAAGGAATAAGCCTGAATTGATCAGGTTTGTTTATAAAAATCTTAGGAGGAAAATTATGGCTACAGTTCTTAACAAAACGATTATCGCAAATGCATCGAGTGCAGTTGATACATATGTTACGACTGCGACAGCACTGTATCAGGAGCTTAATACTCTGATTACCACACTCACCACTTCAAATTTTCAGGGAGATGCCGCAGATGGCTTTAAGGAATTTTTTAATAACAAGGCAACACCGATTTTAGTGGACTCCTTGACGGCACCAAATACATCTTTAACAGCAGGAATTAAAACAATGCTCGATAACATCAGCACAAGTCTTTTGGATCAGGTTGATGTACAGTTGGGAGAGGGAAATAGAACTGCTGGAGATGCAAGTGCAGCAGAATCTGCTGCAAAAATTTGATGAAATTTTACAGGAGGAACAATAAAGATGGCAAATAGTATTGTATTTCGATATGAAGAGATGACGAAGTGCGTTGCAAGTATAAATGAGATTGCTCAGAAGTACAAAAGTGCAGCAACTCAGCTGCAGAATGATTTTGATGTTGCAATAAGTGAATGGGAAGGCGATACCAGTGTGAAAATGAAGACATTTATGGATCAAGCAGTAATGGGCTTTGTAGGAACGGATGTTCCAAATTTGGTAAGTGGATTGGCGACTCTCTTGCAGGCGAATATTGATCAGATGCAGAAGGCGGATCAGACATTGAGTGAAAATGTTCCGACAACATTATCATAATAGGTTAGTCCCTGGATGAATTTCATCCAGGGATGTTAGGAGAAAGGTATGGAAGAAGCAACAGGCGCACAGATGCAGGAAAAGAACAAAGAAAAATTTAAGTATGAAATGACCGAAATACTATTTGAGTTAAAGGGTCAATTTGCAAAATATCAGGGTGAGAAGATTGACTATACAGAGTCGAAGGTATTTGCAGAGGAGCTTCAAACAAAGGTAATGAAATTGTCAGCGGAGCCAGTGCCTGAAATATCATGCCAGAGCTTTGCAGATGATCAAAAATGGGATAAGCCAGTCGAAAAAGCAAGAGTGCCCAAGCTTGACTTTCCGAGTATTTCACTCAAAAAAGAATGGGCAAGGGCAGTCGACGCAGCTAACGTAAAGGAAGTCCCTGCCCAAGGTGCTCCAGCTAAAAGAAAATGGGAAAAAGAGATTGAAACGGCTAGTGTGGAGAAAATCCCTGCTCCAGATGCTCCAGTCGAAAGAGAATGGAAAAAAAAGATCGAAATGGCCAACGTAAAAAAGATCGCTTTTCCAGCTACGCCAGCCAAAAGAGAATGGAAAAAAGAGATCGAAACAAAAAATGTGCCAGAGCTTTCCTACCACAATATTTCACTGGAAAGAGAATGGGAAAAGTTAGTTGATAAAGTAGAGATTGAAACAATACCATATCCAGAGATATCAGTAGAATGGATGCAGAAAGAGCTGGCAGAGATAAAAGTGGAAGCAGAATTCTCACTTAAAGAAGAAAACATGCAGGCGCTTTTCGATGTTTCAACCCAAGGTCTGGAAGCAGCGATGAAGGAGCTGGCAAAGATTATTTGGGCGAATGACTGAAAATGAAATAAGGGAAGGGCGGTTATTATATGGAGAGTAATAAGCTGTTAATTGGTGTTCAGTTTATTTATTTGAAAAATGGTACATACGAGCATCTTGAATTTGAATTGTATGTGCTTCGCGATATTTTATTTTATCAATTGTTAGATGGAATTCAATATGGAATGAAAAAGAAGATAAAGGAATCGGATACACAAAAAGAGATGTTCATGAAATGCAATGAGATTTTTGAGAAATGTATTTGCTCAAAAAGACAATTGTATAATGGAGAAAATTATTGGGATCGAATTACCTTTACCAGCTTTGATGACGTGGTACTAGACGAAAACAGCAAGAGTTTTAAGACACGTTTTTTGAGAGAGCCAGAGCGCTTTGTGTTTTATGAGTCAGATGAGAAGACTGCACTTTATGAGCTTGGCTTTATCACGTCAAGCAGAATTATATTTGACGTTACGGGCGAATATGTACCAGAGGGAAGATTTAATACACGTTACTTGACAAGGGCATTTCAGAGAAATGGAGATCCAGATAAGATTCATTTTCCAGAGTACAATATCAGCACCAGAATATTGTCACAATTTAACACAGAGCCAGTACAGATTATATCGCCTACAGATCCGCCAAAGAGGAGTACATCTGGTTTGGCAGCATTGTTGCTACCATCAGTGTTGTCAATGGGTGTGCTTGTAGTGACACGAAGCGTTTTGTCGTCTGGAGGAAATACACTTAAGATGGCATTAGCCAGCGCCATAATGGGAAGTGTGACAGTTGTCACAACAGTATTCACATGGAAGAAACAGAAAAAAGAGTATGAAGAGTCTGTAAGGTTGTGGCGCAATCAGTATGAGAAATATATTGATGACAGAATATGGGAAATCACAACTCGTCAGGAAAATGATAAGAAAAATCTTTCTATGCTATATCCTGATGCAGCAAGACTAATCGCACAGGACGAATCGGGTATTTATAGAATGAGTCATAATTTGTACAGTAGAGTACCTGGAGATGATGACTTTTTAACGATTCGTCTGGGATGGTCAAATGATGTAGAGAGCAAGTTTGAGATTCAAGGAGAAAAAAAGGAGACAATCTTTTCAGAGGCAAGCTGTGAAATTGTTTCAAAGACAAAAAATGGCAAAGAAGTTGAAGCTAGCGAATTGCGAATTTATTTGAAGTCGGACAATAACACAAAATTTAATAAGGGCTTTAATTTATGCCGTCTGCCGCTTGTACTAGCCAACAACTATAAAAAAATGAAGGATGCACCGCTTCTGTATTCGTTAAAAGATACTGGAATGCTAGGCTTAATTAGCAAGAATATTGACATCAAGAATGCAAGGATTCATTATTTTATTTCGAAGATGATTTTTGAGTTGTGTTATTATCATTCTCCGGAAGAACTTCAGTTTATTATATTTTTTAAAAAGACACAGGACTGGAAAGAACGAGACGAGATGGTGCAAAACTATTGCTTTATGCCGCACTTTAGAGGTCTCTTTTCTGATAAATCACAATTTGCCTTTGATGAGACAAGTGCTGGTCAGATTCTTAACAATATGATGGGAATCATGGCAGCTCGACAGGGACAGAGAGAGGAAGGACAGAAGGAGCCACATATTGTTTTTCTTGTATATGATGAATATAACATGAAGGAACATGCATTTGCACAGTATCTTCCAACGGCACCGGCATATGGTGGAGAGTTTAAAAATGCATTAAAGGTTACATTTATTTTCCCAGTAAAATATCGAGAGTATCTGCCTGCTTTCTGTAATTATACGATTGATTTTGAGGATGAGCGAAGCGAACAAAGTGGAATGATGATTTTACCAAGAGAAAATGTAAATGACAGAAAGGCATTTTACTGGCCAGAGTGGGAAAATGCAAAGAAGGAAAATTCGCTGTCCCGATATTTGAATGACTATAGAGACAAATACAAGAAGGCAATGACTTTTTTTGCGGCTATACATTATCAGCAGATCTCGCAGAGTGGAAAGGTTCCATCTTCTGTAAGTGCATTTGAATTGTTTGGATTCAAGCCAAATACAATTTCGGAATATATTCGATGGAGTTGGGGAGAAAGCAAAAACAAGCGACATCATGATATTACAAAGACATTACAGGTAGCGATCGGAAAAACGCAAAGTGGTATTGAATATCTTGATCTTCATGAAAAATGCGATGGTCCACATATGCTTGTTGCCGGAACCACCGGTTCTGGAAAAACAGAGACAGTCATTTCGATTTTAATTGGCTTATGTCTTACCTACAAACCAGATGAAGTGAATCTGCTTCTGGTAGATATGAAGGGTGGTGGATTTACAAAGCGTATCGGTATGCTTCCACATGTCGTAGGAACAGTTACGGACGTAGATGGAGACGAGAATGGAACGGGATCCGAATATATGCTGAAACGTTTTTTGAATGCAATGCGTGCTGAAATTAAAAGAAGAAAAATTTTGTTTAATAAGATGGAAGTAGACAGCATTGACAATTATATTCAGGCCTGCAATATGATTGAAGCGCATATTGAGCAAAAGCAGATTTCTGGTCAGAGGGCAGATGAAATGCGTGAAATGGCAAAAAATGAGCGTTTGACGCATCTGTTTTTGGTAGTGGATGAGTTTGCCGAACTGAAGCGTTTTTCAACAGAGAGCGATGATGTTGATTTTATTGGCGAGATCACGACGATTGCCAGAGTAGGACGAAGTTTAGGCTTCCATATTATTTTGATTTCGCAGAATATTGAGGGTGCAATCACAGAGGATATCAGCATTAACTCGAAGTCGAGATTGTGTTTGAAGGTGGCGACAAGAGCTGCATCAAAGCAGATGATTGGAACAGATCTTGCAGCATTGCCATCTATGCCTGGCAATGGAAGAGCGTATCTGCTTGTTGGAACTGGATCAAAAATGGACTATTTCCAGTCTGCATATTCAGGAGCTACTACTGTTGAAGATATTCCATGTAAAATTACATATGCACAGAGAAATGGTTTATATGAGCCATTTTACGATTCAGAACAGGACAATCTTGAAATGATTGAGAAAAAAGAGAAGTTAAAGAGAGAAGGAAAGCTTCAAACACAGCTGGAATCAATTGTAGCTGCAATTATGGCCGTCAGCAAGGAAGAAAAATTTGCTTCAAAGCCGCATATTGTTTTTCAGCAGCCGCTTCCAGCGAGAATAGCATTAGATAGTGATGGAAGAGTTGTAAATCTGGATTTGGAGAAAAGCATGGAAAGGCAGGATGAAAAGGAATGAAACTGGCAATGGGAATTTATGATGCGCCTGAAAAGCAGGCACAGCCCGTGTTCTATTTGGAACCATTGAAAAATAATGTGGCTGTGTTTGGCGGACCAATGAGTGGAAAGACAACATTTATTAAGACGTTACTGGTTCGGCTTCATCAGAGGGAGCAAATTCCGAACGAAAGTATTTATATCATTGATTTTTCAGGAAATATGGGTGAATACAGCAAGTTGCCAAACGTATGCGCCTGCTTTGATAACAGCAATGAAGAAAATGTAAAGCGTGTATTTAAGGCTGTAGAGGCACAGCTTGCAAAAAATGTCAGGTTGCTGAAGGGGCAGAGCTTTGTGGGGTGCGAATTTAAAAATCAGAAGACCGATATTCGCCATATTATATTTATCATTGAAAACTTCAATTCATTTTTAGCAGATGAGCGCTATGATAGTTATCAGGAAGTGTTAATGAAGCTTTGTAGAGATGGATTGTCGAAAGGGCTGACAGTAGTATTTACGGCAAATGATTGTAGTGGTATTTCACGTTGGCTGCCAAACTTCCGCCAAAAGATTGCCTTTGACATGCCGAAGGAAGGATATATGGAAATATTCGGAAGTAAGGTGGGCGATCTGATGAAATTGCCGGGAAGAGGATATTTGAATGTAAATGAGTCTGTATATGAATTTCAGGCATTTCTTCCATTTGTTAAGGAGGAACATGCTAGTCTGTCAAAGATTATGAAGCAATTTAAAGGAAAAACAAATGCAAATCGTTTGGTTGCTTTTGACGAAGAATTGTCGATTCAAAATTATGGAGCATATAGTGCGTCTTCGAAGTCATATGAGGACGATAGTTTGGTGCTGGGAGACGATTCAGTTATTATTGGCTTGGATTATTACGAGCATCAGCCGGTTGCAATCAATTTTGATGAGAGCCGTTCTCTTGCAATTTATGGAAAAAGACAGTTTGGAAAAACAAATGTGCTGCGTTTAATACGAAATGAGATTAAGAAAAAACATGGTAAGGAATATCGTTTCTTATATCTGGATGATGGGCGTAAGCAACTGGAAGAATTTGATTATGGAGATCCAAATGATGTGTATTTTACCAACCCAACAGATCTAAGAGCATATCTGGTAGAGAAAGGATATGGAGCAAAACCGGCAGCTGCGCCATCAGCAGGATCAAGAACAATGCCACCGCCGCGTCCAGATATGCTTCATAGACCGACGTCAGACAGTACTGCGAAAAAGGAGACACCATTCACTGTATTTGTATTGCAGAGCAAAGCATTGTATCAGACGTTTACAGACAGTAAATATTTGATGAGTATGTTGTTTCCGAAAATGATAAGTGATGCAGAAAAAGAAAAATATCTTTTCATATTCACTGATGTAAGATCTATGGTTGATGGTGATATGTATATGACATTTAATAATATGATATCTGCGGCAATTTTGTTAGATAGTATCGGTGATTTTATTGCAGAAAAGGGCAATCGTACTGTGTTCGGAGATATGAATGCAAAAGAACTGAGGGCTGAGTATGCCAGATGTGCAGTTGGCGATGGTTATTATTATGACATTGAAAGCGATGTATTAAAAAAGCTGAAGTTCATTAAGACCGAAAACATAAAATAGAGGAGAACGAAAATTAAGAAAAATAAAAGAATAAGAAAGACAGAAGGGCGGAAAATAAAAATGGCAGAACATGGATATAACTTGCTTAATACTGGGATGATTCAAAAAGCAGTTGCAAAGCGCGATGATATTCTACAGAAATATGATAAAATTAATAGTGACTATGATGCTATCGTAAAGAAGCTTTTGGATAACTGGAAGGGAGATGGAGCAGAAGCGTTTGAGAAGGATGCCCAAAATGTAAAGGCGAACCTTACGGGCGTTTATGAAATTTTAAAAATAATGTGTGATACATTGCAAGACTGCCTTTCTGTTTTTCAGGAATGTAATGCAGGTTTAGAGGAATACAATCGTAACCCCAAAGGAGAAAATAAATAAAAGAGAACATATAGTTGTGTTAAGCAATTATCATGTTTTGCACAGTTAATGTTTCTAAATTTATTGGCCTTTTAATAGAAAAATGAAAAAAAATTTGATGTATTAAACACTTTAAAAATAGTTGGAAAAGTGAGTTTTGAAACGAAGTTAGCAGTATTTACATCTGAAAGAAAATAAAAAGCAGACATTTTTTTGTAAGTTAAAACGTCTGCTTTCTATTCAATTAGATATGAATATTATAGTTGCTGAATTCGAAAATCTTCTATTAACTTTGGATAAATGGAATCACATATTTTTGCGATTATAATTCCAAGATTTATACAAGTTTTTCCTATTGTTCCAGAATGAATTAAAGAATCAACAAAAACATCAATGCCGTTGTCGGTGTTTAAGTAAAATCGAACGAAACGGTAAGTGTTATTTAGTTCATTAATAATGGTTAGTGCGATACTGTTAAATTGATCTGGAATTTTTAGGAGATTCCAGATGCGGATATAGACAATCTGATTATTTGAATCAAAAAGAAAATAAATTTTGATATCAGACAGGGTTTGGCTGGTGATACACATTGTAATTTGTTCATTGCCGTTTGCATTGATGCTGTCTAAACAGTATTTTAGGTTGTTCTGATTTAAAAAACATACAAATTCTTCTGTTGACTTTAGCATATGATAAAATTCCTCCTTTTCTGATAAAATTATATCAGGTTTTTTTTGCGGGGGGGGGGGTAAATTTTGATGCAAACTTTACCAATTTTGATGTTTTGAGAGAAAATCAAAAGTTTGATATCAAAATATTATTGAGAAGAAACAGGAATAATAATACAATCTTTATAGGAGGTACATAATGAACACATACGAAAACTATTTAGAAACACCAAAGAGTCTGACATTTGATCAGATGAGAGAGCTGCATCAAAAATTGCTTAAGGAAATCGAAAATGATCCAGTTGGTCAGGAACTGTACGATGAATTGATAGGAGAAGCAACAACATATGCTGAAATCCGTGCAAAATGGCTGAGATTAGATCGTAGCCAGAAGATGGAGCAGGACTCTTTTCGTACAGCCTGCCACAATAGTGTCATCACTCATTTTAACATGATGGCGCGCTATTTAAAAACGCAGGGAAAAAATACTGAGTGGAGAGATGCACTAGGATATGAGGAAGACGATAAATATTTTAGAAAAACGATAGGTGATTTCGGTTGCTATATTGTCTTCATCAATAGCCTTTGCGCGAGATAACTTATAGAGAGGCAGTTACAGTTCACGGAATCAGATTACGAAAGCCCTTCGAAGCAATGGTTTCGTCGCCGGACCAAACTCCGCAGGCTCCTGTTATACTCTTTCTTATTATAAATTACTTTGAAAGACCTGCTCCAAGTGTCCGTCTCGTGAAAACCATTCATCTTTGGGCTTTGCTGTAAATATTGACTTATCCGTGAACTGTAATGGGAGGCATGCACATGCAATGCCTCCTTTTAATTTCCTACTTCCTATTTCCACCTAAATGTGTTATACTATACCCTGTATAGCTTTGTAAAGATCTCAGGACAAGTTCCTGACAAACTTTTTACAAACCTGACACAAAAATCTCCCACATCTCGTAGGTGTGGATTGAAACAACGTTGCCTGCATGACAGGCAGGGGAGAGATGGATATGGAGGAAAAAAATAAGCCGGGTGAAACGGTACCTGAGCCGGGTGAATCTGAGAGAATATCGGCAGAGAGAAAAGCTGCTTTGCAGGATATAGACAGAAAGCGCGAGGAGAAGGAAAAACTTCGCCAGACGCAAAAGCAGGAGGCTGTGAAAGTACATGGAAGCTTAAGTGCCTACATGAACTGGCCACTTCTTGTGTGTATTGCGCTTTTGATTCTAAGCATCATTATCACTATGATTGACTGGATGGCTGGTGTGGCGGCAAGCGCTTGCTCAATTGTTCTGATCATATGTCTTATGGCGCTTTCAATCTATTATCACCGCAGAATTAACAGTGACATGGTTGGCTTTGGCGCAGGTTATGCCCAGATTCAAAAGCAGCTGCTACAGGAAATGGAATTTCCATATGGTGTTGCAGATGAGACTGGCCGTCTAATATGGATGAACCAGTCATTTCAGCGAATTGTTCAGCTAAATAACAATGCACATAAAAATTTGGGTACGCTATTTCCTGGAATCGACAGACAGTTTCCAAAGAATCAAAGAACATCACAGATCCATTCGGAGTATCTGGGAAGAAAATATCAGATCACGATTAAGGCTGTGTCGATTCGTGATATTGTGGAGACCGTTGTTGACGAAGAGGATCAGGGAAAAAAGGCACCAATGATGTATGCGGTGTATTTGTCAGACGAGACACAGATGCTTGAGTGGAAGCAGAAGGTTGAGGATGAAAAGCTTGTTGCAGCGCTGATCTATCTTGATAACTATGATGAAGTCTTAGATTCCATAGAGGAGACGAGACGACCCTTGCTGACAGCGCTGATCGACCGTCAGATTACAAAGTATATCAGTGCTTATCACGGTGTTATTAAAAAGCTGGAGAATGATAAATATTTTGCCATCGTCAGCAACGAGCATTTAAAAGAGATGCAGGCAAATGATTTTTCACTTCTTGAGGATGTAAAGACGATCAGTATCGGAAACACGATAAATGTTACGATTAGTATCGGACTTGGCATAAACGGCGGAACGTATTCAAAAAATTATGACTACGCGCGCATGGCAATTGACATGGCACTTGGACGCGGCGGTGATCAGGTTGTTCTTAAAAATCAGGATGAGATCACCTATTATGGCGGCCGTACACAGAGCCAGGGCAAGAATACGCGTGTTAAGGCGCGTGTCAAGGCACAGGCATTAAAGGAGCTGATAGAGGCATCTTCTGATGTGCTGATCATGGGTCATTCAATCAGCGATGCAGATTGTATTGGTGCTTCAGTTGGTATTTATCGCGCAGCCAGAACATCTGGTAAGGATGTTCATATTGTGCTGAATACTATTGCAAACAGCATAAAACCTCTTCTAAATCGTCTTGCCGAGGATGAAGAATATGGAAAGAAGCTGTTTATTGATAATGAGACTGCAATTCAGAGGATAACAGAAGGAACACTTCTGATTGTGGTGGATAATAACAGACCAAGCCGAACAGAGTGTCCGCAGCTTTTGCAGTTAGCACAGCATGTGGTAGTGCTTGACCATCATCGTCAGTCGCGTGACTGTATTGAGGGTGCAGTGCTTAGCTATGTGGAGCCTTATGCATCATCTGCCAGTGAGATGGTGGCAGAGATATTGCAGTATTATTCAGATTCAATCAAGATTCGTCCGACTGATGCAGATGCAATGTATTCTGGAATTGTTGTGGATACAAATAATTTCATGAATAATACAGGTGTCAGAACGTTTGAGGCGGCGGCTTTCTTACGTCGAAATGGTGCCGACATTACAAAAGTGCGAAAGCTCTTTCGTGATGATATGGAGGATTACAAGGCAAAGGCAGAGGCCGTGCGTGAGGTGGAGATGTTTCATGAGCGCTATGCAATCAGTGTATGTCCAAGTGACATGACTGGAAATCCGACAGTTATTGCAGCGCAGGCAGCAAATGAGCTTTTGGGTATTCGCGGCATTCGTGCATCATTTGTGATGACAGAATATGAAAATCAGATTTATATTAGTGCCCGTTCTATTGATGAGGTAAATGTACAGACCATAATGGAAAAGCTTGGCGGAGGCGGTCATATGAACGTCGCAGGTGCCCAGCTTCGCAATGTCACACTTGGAGAGGCCAGAAGCATGTTGAAGGATGTGCTTATGGCTCAGGAAGAAAAGGGTGACGAAGTGAAGGGCTGATATAGATATTAGAATTGGAGGAGAAAAAAATGGAAATAATTTTATTACAGGATGTAAAATCACTTGGAAAAAAGGGTGAGCGCGTAAAGATTAACGATGGTTATGCAAGAAATTTTGTGCTTCCAAAGAAGCTTGGAATTGAAGCAACAGCAAAGAATTTAAATGATCTGAAGCTACAGAAGGCAAATGAGGATAGAATTGCGGCACAGAAGTTAGAGGAAGCAAAGCAGTTGGCAGCAAAGATTGAGGAAAAGTCAGTTGTACTGAGTGTTAAGACAGGTGAGGGCGGCAAACTGTTCGGCTCTGTATCCACAAAGGAAATCGCTGCTGCATGCGAGAAGCAGTTAGGTCTTGAGATTGATAAGAAGAAGATGGTTCTGCCAGAGCCTATTAAGGCATGTGGAACTACGATTGTTCCGGTTAAGCTTCATAGAGAAGTAACTGCAAAGCTGACCGTTAAAGTTCAGGAAGCATAAAAAACATGGAAGAGGCATTAATAAAACGAGTACTCCCGCACAACACGGAGGCCGAACAGTTAGTAATCGGCTGTATGCTCATGGACAAGGAAGCCATATCGGCAGCCAGTGAGATTATCCATTCGGATGATTTTTACGGACGGCAGTACGGTGCCATGTTTGAGGCTATAACGGAGCTTTACAATGAGGGAAAGCCAACAGATCTAGTAGCCGTTCAAGAGCAGCTAAAGACCAAGGATGTGCCGCCGGAAAGCTACAGCATTGCTGCATTCCGTGAGCTGCTTAATATGGTGCCGACTTCCGTTAATATTCGCTATTATGCCAATCTGGTGTATGAGAAGGCATTGCTTCGCCGCCTGATCCGTATCAATGAAGAGATTGCAAATGATTGCTACATGGAAAAAGAAGACGTAAATACCATTCTGGAATCTACGGAAAAGCGTATTTTTGGTCTTCTGGAAACAAGAGCAACAAGTGACTATGTGCCGATACGTGATGTAGTTATAAATGTTGTAAATAAAATTGAGATTGCATCGCGAAATCACAGCATGGTAACTGGCCTTTCTACTGGATATACTGATTTGGATCGTCAGACCTCAGGTATGCAGCCGTCAGATCTTATTTTGATTGCGGCTCGTCCGTCCATGGGAAAGACGGCATTTGTACTTAACTTAGCACACAATATGACCATAAAAGACAAGAAGACAGTTGCAATTTTTTCTCTTGAGATGTCAAAGGAGCAGTTAGTAAACCGTCTGTTGGCCATGGAGTCGCGTGTTGATTCTCAGACACTTCGTACAGGAAATCTTTCCGACAGTGATTGGGATCAGGTTGTCGAGAGTTCTGGTATCATTGCAAACACAAAGCTTTTGCTTGATGATACGCCAGGTATAACGGTGGCAGAGCTTCGTTCTAAATGCCGTAAGTTTAAGCTTGAGCATGGTCTTGATTGTATCATGATCGACTATCTTCAGCTTATGAGCGGAAGCGGAGCAAGAAAGGGAGACAGCAGACAGCAGGAAATCTCAGATATTTCACGTTCTCTAAAGGCACTTGCAAGAGAGCTAAATGTACCAGTCATCGCACTGTCACAGCTTTCACGTGCCTGTGAGTCAAGAACGGATCATCGTCCTATGCTTTCTGACCTTCGTGAGTCAGGAGCAATTGAGCAGGATGCAGATATTGTAATGTTTTTATACCGAGATGAATATTATAATAAGGATTCGCCGTCAAAGGGAATCACAGAGGTTATTATAGCCAAGCAGCGTAACGGTCCGATTGGAACTGTTGAGCTTGTCTGGATGGGAGATTTGTGTCGCTTTGGAAACAAAGAGTATACATCACAGTGATATTCTGGGACTTAAGATGGCAATAGAAAAGATCAGTGAAAATGGAGTTTACTTCCATTGTCACTGATCTTTTTTGCAAATGAGGTTCTGAATAAGTACCTTTTTTTAACTATTAGATATGTTGTAAGCGATGAATATGACTACGTTCACGACCTACAGGGAACCTCAAATTGAGAGGTTCCCACGGTTTTCAGGTTTTTCAATTGATGTATCAGTTACACCTGAACATTTCTCTTTTATGAAGTCACTCCATGGCATTAACTGTTCTATGCCTGCGGGCTCATCTTTGTAGTCCGGCATATACAGCAGCAGAGTGTACAGATATTGATAAACATTCAGGTTGTTTGCTTTGGCTGTCTCAATCAGGCTTAGGACAGTTGCACTTGCACGGGCTCCATCTACCGTGTTATGGAACAGGAAGTTCTTTCGTCCCATAACATAAGATTTCACTCGCCTTTCAGCGGCATTGTTGGAAATTTCACATCTTCCGTCCTGCAGATAGTTCATGAGCGTTTCCTTATGATTGAAAGCATAGTTCACTGCCTTCTCCAGCTTGCTTCCGCCTGTTGGTGAAAGTGTTTCAAGCCAGCTCCAGAATTCTTCCCAGATCCGTGGCTGTGTTTCAAGGCGTTTTTGTTTGCGTTCATCTGCCGGAAGATCTTTATAAAGTCGCTCTTCATAAAACAGTCGGTTACAGAACTCTACACCTTTTTGAGCTGCACTGAGTTTCTCGTTAGAAGCTGTCTTATCATCTGGTTTTTCTTGTGCCTGTTCAGAATTAATATCCAACAGCTTCTGCTTTTTTCGACGTTCCGCAGGAATCGCTTCAAAGAACTTTCGACGACAGTGTGCAAGACAACATGCCAGAACAACGTCCTCGATTCTTCCATACGCAGAATAGCCATCGCATTGAAGCATTCCGGTAAAGCCGGCTAAAAACTTGATTGGATGATCGCCTCCACGTCCTGAGCAATAATCATACAGAACGATTTTGGGTTCACCATCTGTCCCACTCAGATAAACCCACATGTAGGACTTCGATGTTGCAGCCTTTCCTTCTTCATGAAGTACCTGGCATGGAACTTCATCTGCATGAATAACTGATCGGCTGATCAGTTCCACATGCATCGCTTGATAAATCGGTAACAGGTATTCCAAAGCACATGTGTTATACCAGTTAGCGGCGGTCTCGCGCGGAAGTGGAACTCCTTTTTCTTTCCAGTCCTTTTCCTGTCTGTAGAAAGGCAGATGCAAAAAGCTTTTCTGGTACATAACCATAGCGACCATATCCGGTGATGCCGGACTATGCGGCATTAATGCGGTTGGGGTCTTTGCTTGTGTGATTGTGGTATCATCCTCTTCACGGCAGACCGGACAGATCAGCTTTTCCTGCATGTAACGGACACGCACTATCTTAGCCGGAGTAATTCGCAGTTCTTCACGGATAAAGGTATATCCCATATGTTCCATTTCTGCACCACAGTCTGGACAAAGGCGCTCTTGCTGTGGAACATCGCATAAGACTTCTTCTATCGGAAGGAGTGCATAAAGATCATCACGTTTAGCCTTTTTCTTTCTGGTACGTGTATGTTCTTTCACAGGGATACCGGATTCCTGCTCGGAGGCTTCTTCACAAACAGGTTCATCAGTTTGTTTTTTTTTACTTTTTTCGCTGGATATTCCAAAAAACTTTCTTTTGAATTCATTCAGTGTTTCGGTCAGATTTGCGATTGTTGCCTTAAGATCAACTGCGTTTTCCTGAAGCATTTTTACTGTTGCCTCAAGATTTTTAATCGTTGCTTGAAGGGTAGCAATCGTTTCATCTTTCTCATTCAAACGTTCTTTCAGCATCTGAATTAATTCCTGAGTCTGATCCAACTCCTGCATTCGTGCCTTCCTCCTTCCTTTTTTCTGAGTGCTATTATAAAGGAAAAACAGGCATGGTGCAACCAGACGCAAAAAGAGCTTCGTCATTCTGACGAATACTGTTTTGTGGATAACTCAGCTGTCAGATGACATTACAACTGCAACACTCAGGCATTGGAGTCCAATCTGTCCACAAACAGGCGTATTCCTCAGCGAAGACTTGGGGACAAGTCCCCCATATGGGGAAGAAACGATTTTAAAAACTTTTTGAGATTCTCTGTTTTTCATAAAAACTAGAAGTCTTTTCGTTTGTCCCCGGCATGAATAGCTTTCGGTTGGTCAATGCTCAGTCCTTCAGTCAGCCAGCGAAACTGCTGACGGGTTAATTGACGGGCTTCACTGGCATTTGTAGGCCATTGAAAACGTCCGCTTCCGTCAAGCCTTTTTTGCAGTAATACAAAGCCGTCTTTATCGAAGTGAAGTGCTTTGATTTTTCGTTTGTCTCTCCCACAGAACAGATACAGTGCATTCGCATATGGATCTAGTTCGTATTTATCACGAATAATCGCCATTAAGCCATCGAAGCTTTTTCTCATATCGGTCCTGCCGGTGATCAGGTAGATCTTCGATACACCGGACAGATCGCCTAACACAGGCGATGCAGCGCTGACAGAGTATGAAAGATTGCACTTTCGGACGCTGCATTTGTGATTCCGATCTGAAAGCCATTGATCTGCACAAGAATTGCTGCATCTGCCTTTGCGTCCTTTGATATACAGAACTGAGGATGTTCCGATACAGCCGGCTGTTCAAATGTAACTTGAACAACTTCCTGTTTTTGTGCAGTCAGAGTTGTTTTTGAATGAGACTCTGGTATTTCACAGGCTCTCTTGCGGAATTTCTGAATCTGGTAATAAAAGTTACTCGGACAGATTTGATG
>OGEO01000136.1_pt1 | contig 86132 bp, 62 predicted proteins | sample 1570661 | NCBI WGS metagenome assembly OGEO01 (sample SAMEA2582142, study PRJEB24529) | metagenome | biome: Human gut stool | place: China | collected 2011
CCAAAGAAAAACGAGTCGTAATAGGTTATCGCTACAAATTAATTGAAAATTCAGAATAGTAAGGTATAGATGAAAAAACACCAAAAAAAAGAGGAGGGCAACCCGCGTGGGCTACTCTCCTCTATATCTTTTCTTTAGCTAAATGCCAATCGATTACTTTTCCAACAGTGCCTTGAATTTCTCTTCGAACTTATCCTTAGAGGCAGCACCGACAAACTTGTCAACAAGCTGACCATCCTTGAAGAACAGCACGGTAGGGATATTGCGCACGCCAAACTCCATGGCGATGTCGTCGTTCTCCTCAACGTCGCACTTGCCGACGATGATCTTTCCGTCGTACTCCTGTGCCAGTTCAGAGATGATCGGAGCCACCATGCGACAGGGACCGCACCATGTTGCCCAGAGATCAACTACCAATGGCAGTTCGCCATTCTTATAAGTCTCGAAATTCTTGGTTGTAATTTCTACTTCCATTGCTTTACCTTTCTATTTTGTAACGTGATTAATTTTTGTTTGCAAAATTAAATAATAAAGTTGAGAATCCCAAACTTTTCTAATAAAAGATAGCCGACACCGAAAAACAGCAGAGCCTCGGTTCCGTCCCGATCATGGACTGAGACCCGGTATCTTCATCCTCATCTCCAGATTTCCAAAGCGGAAATGGGACTTGAAACGGCGGTAGCGGCTCTTTAGAAGGTGACGAGACGTGAACCGTCGGGCTGCTCGGCGATCGTGACCTTCACGGCATCTCCTGGCAGGATGTCCTCGATGAGCTCCGGCCACTCCAGGAAGCAGAGTGCACCACTATAGAAGTAATCTTCATACCCCATGTCGTAGACTTCCTCCAATTTCTTGATGCGGTAGAAGTCGAAATGGTAGATGAGCTCGTCGGTCGTGGAAGAACGATACTCGTTGACAATGGCGAATGTAGGGGAGGTGATGATGTCCTCTACACCCAACTCTTCGCAGATGGCTTTGATGAAAGTGGTCTTGCCGGCTCCCATCTTACCGTAGAAGGCAAACACGGTGTGCTCGCCCATGGCCTTGATAAACTCACGAGCCGCCTCGCGGATCGTGTCCAGTGATTGAATCTTTATCTCCATAATGATAAATCTATATTCTTTTCTTCTTTATATCATATGTATAAAGTATGCAGTCTCATTTATGCATTATCATTTATACACCATACATTATACATTCCTCAGTTGAGAAACAGTGTCATATCCTGCCTCCCGTCGACGTACTCCACGAGTTGCTTGCCCACCTCCACACGTTTGGTTGTGGCACGGAGGAGCAGTTTGGTACCCGTTTCCTCATCGTCGACATTGAAGCAGAGCTCGGTCTTGCCCGGTTTTTCATCGATTAATGAGAGCAGGTCACTGACCGTTGACTCGTCGAGCGACTTGCTCTTGACCGAGATCGTCAGCCGGTTGATACGCGTGTCCTTGACTTTGGCGAGGAACTCCACGCTCATCACGTTGAAACTATAGTACTGGCTCGTCGGGAAGCGCTTGAAGCACTTGGCAATGACATACACCGGCGAGCCCTCCTTGAACCATCCTTGCCAGCGTGCCCAGTCGTCGCCGAAGAGTGCCAACTCGCCCGGACCTTCAAAATCCTCAATGGTGACAATGCCGAAAGGCTCGCCCCGCCTGTTGTAGCGCGTGGTGACTTTGGTGACCATACCGCCGAAGGTCAACTCACCACGCTGTGAGAGTTCCTCCCGGTTGTCGCGGTCGCCAACCTCAGCACAACTGGTATTGCACAGATGGCGCAGCACGATGGCATACTCATCTAACGGATGAGCGCTGAGATAGATGCCGACGAGCTCCTTCTCCTTGCCTAAGCGCTCGATGGAACTCCACGGCTCGGCCTTGGGCAACGGCGGTGTAGCCACGGCAATGTCGCTGGCCATGGCACCGAAGAGCGAGTTGGCAGCCTGACTCTTGTCCTCTTGATATTGCTGACCGAAGCGCACGATGAGATCGAGAAACACCTCACCTTTGGCATTGGGTGCGAGATACTGCTCGCGCTGATTGCCAAAGCAGTCAAAGCCTCCGCTGAGTGCCAGACTTTCAAAAGCCTTGCGGTTGACATCCTTCAGGCTGACACGCTCGGCAAAGTCGTAGATATCCTTATATGGTCCGTTGGCTTCCCGCTCCTTGACGATGGCAGCTGCCGCGGTGGCCCCCATGCCCTTGATGGCAGAAAGACCGAAGCGGATCTCACCATTCTTGTTCACACCAAACTGCACATAGCTCTCATTGACATCAGGGCCCAGCGTCGGGATGTTCATCGACTTGCATTCCTCCATGAGCTTGGTGATCTCACCGATGTCGCTATGGCGGCGTGTCATCAGAGCAGCCATGTACTCTGCCGGGTAGTGGGCCTTGAGATAAGCGGTCTGGTAGGCCACCCACGAGTAGCAGGTAGCGTGAGATTTGTTGAAGGCGTAGGAAGCAAACTTCTCCCAGTCGGACCATATCTTCTCAAGTACTTTCGGGTCGTGGCCATTCTTCTGACCACCTTCGAGGAAGAGCGGCTTCATCTGGTCAACGATCTTCTTCTTTTTCTTACCCATGGCCTTACGCAGAGCATCGCTCTGTCCACGCGTGAAGTTGGCCAGCTGACGCGAGAGAAGCATCACCTGCTCCTGATAGACGGTGATACCATAGGTGTCCTTGAGGTATTTCTCCATGCAAGGAATGTCGTAGGTGATCGGCTCCTGACCGTTCTTACGGGCAATGAACGAAGGAATGTAGTCCATAGGTCCTGGTCGGTAGAGGGCATTCATAGCGATCAAGTCCTCAAAGACGGTCGGCTTCAGCTCACGCAGGTATTTCTGCATACCGGGCGACTCAAACTGGAAAGTACCGATGGTACGGCCCTGCTGATAGAGTTTATAGGTGAGATCATCGTCAATGGGGATGTTGTCGAGGTCAATGACGTCGCCTGTTGTCTGCTTGATGACCTTGCAAGCCTCCTTCAACTCAGAGAGCGTCTTCAGTCCGAGGAAGTCCATTTTGATCAGTCCGGTAGACTCGATGACGTGTCCGTCGTATTGCGTGACGGCACATTTCAGTCCCGGGAAGTCGGGGTCGTCGGCCGTGGACACGGGAACCCAGTCGCTGATCGGGTCTCGGCAGATGATGAAACCACAAGCGTGAAGACCTGTGCCTCGGATGGTGCCCTCGAGCTGACGGGCATATTTGATGGTGTTGCGCTCACGGGGATCGGGTGAGGCCATCGCCTCGCGTAGCTCCGGCGTGCATTTGATGGCATTTCCCAAATTCATCTTCATGCCGTCGGGCAGTCGGTCGGGAATAGCTTTCTTCAATGCGTTGGCCTTCTCCAACGGCAGTTTCTCCACACGCGCCACGTCAGCAAGGGAGTTCTTCGTGGCCATGCTGCCATAGGTGATGATGTGGGCACAGTTCTCGTGACCGTATTTGTCCATGACCCATCGGAGCACTTTACCACGTCCGTCGTCGTCGAAGTCAGTATCAATATCCGGGAGATTGACACGGTCAGGGTTGAGAAAACGCTCAAACAGCAGGTCGTATTTCAATGGATCTATCTTCGTGATACCCAAACAATAGGCTACCACAGAACCAGCGGCGGAGCCACGACCCGGTCCCACCCACACGCCGAGCTCGTTGCGGGCGGAATTGATGAAGTCCTGCACAATGAGGAAGTAACCCGGGAAACCCATCGTCTTCATCACGTGCAGCTCGAAGTTGATATGCTCCTTGACGTTGTCAGGCAGCGGATCGCCGTAGCGCTTCTTCGCACCATCGTAGGCGAGTTTGGCCAAATAGTCGGCTTCGAATTTGATGCGATAGATCTTGTCATAGCCACCGAGGCGGTCGATAACGGCCTGCGCCTTGTCGGGAGGCAACGGGTTCTCACCGTGCTCATCGGTGGTGAACTCCTTGAAGAGCTGTTCCTCGGTAAATTTCTTGTGCCATTCCTCCTCCGTACCGAAACTCTCAGGAATGGGGAAGAACGGCATGACAGGTCCGTGATCGATGCTGTAGATCTCTACCTTATCAAGAACTTCCTGCGTGTTGCGCAATGCCTCGGGTACATCGCTGAAGATGTCGTTCATCTCCTGCCTGGTCTTGAACCACTCCTGTTTGGTATAGAGCATACGCGTAGGATCATCAAGATCCTTGCCAGTAGCCAGACAGAGCAGGTGGTCGTGGGCCTCGGCAGTGTCTTTGTCCTCGAAGTGACAGTCGTTGGTGCAGACGAGCTTGATACCTTCTTCCTTAGCAATCTTCATGATCGCGGCATTGGCGCGTTGCTGCAAAGGGAAGGTATCACGGTTGGCACGGATATTCGGGTCTTTAACCTCATGGCGCTGCAGCTCAAGATAGTAGTCATCGCCGAAGACACGGTGATACCAGCGGGCGGCTTCCTTGGCGCCCTCGATGTCGCCTTTGAGAATCTTGGCGGGCACCTCGCCGGCAATACACGCCGAACAGACAATCAGATCCTCGTGATATTTCTCCAAGTCATAGCGGTCGGTACGCGGCCGATAATAGTATCCGTCGGTCCAGGCGCGACTGACAAGCTTGATAAGATTCTTATATCCGTGGTAGTTCTTTGCCAACACAATGAGGTGATAGCCAGACTTGTCACCGGCATCCTTGTTTTTGTCCTCCTTGTGATGGTGCGCCACATACATCTCACAACCAAAAATGGGCTTGAAAGGCTCCAGTCCGTCGGCCTTGCGTTGCTTGTTGACACCGGCACAATAGTCCGAGAACTCTTTGATGCCATACATCACGCCGTGGTCGGTAATGGCCATGCCCCTCATGCCGTCCTTGATGGCCTTGTCGACCAGGTGAGGCACCTTAGACTGACCGTCAAGAATAGAATAATGTGTATGTACGTGCAAATGAACGAAATCTTCCATCAATTCTTCTTTTGAACTTTAAAAGCGTATAATGAGCATAAAACTGAGTGTAAAGTTACGTCTAAAAAGCGAGACAACCAAAAGTAGCGTATAAAAAATTTGTAGGAGTGATAAAAAAGAATTAACTTTGCATGCAAGTGACAAGGAAAAACCGAAACTCTCTTAGAGCAACCATGGGAAAAAAGATACAGAAACTAAAGAAAATACGCATACACCGTGAGGGCAATGACACATTGCTTTACGGACTCATCTTTATCATCGCCGCCGGTGCCGCACTGTGGTATGGCTTTGACACAAAGTGGCCGTTTTGGCTGTTCTTCGTCGTCTTTGGTGTCGTCTATGGCATCGTCTTCAATTTCTACCAGTGTCCGATCAGATTCCTCAACATGGAAGACACCGATAAGATCGTCGTGGCGCCCGCTGACGGCAAGATCGTGGTAATCGAAGAGGTGGAAGAGAATGAGTATTTCCACGACAAGCGATTGATGATCAGCATCTTCATGAGCCTCTTTAACGTTCACGCCAACTGGTTCCCCGTAGACGGCAAGGTGAAGTTTGTCAAGCATCAGGACGGCAACTACCACAAGGCTTGGCTGCCCAAGGCCAGTGAAGAGAACGAGCGTGCCGACACGATGATCACCACAGAGCATGGTGTCGACGTGCTGTGCCGACAGATCGCAGGCGCCATGGCCCGACGCATCATCACTTACGCTAAGGAAGGCGAAGACTGTTATATCGACGAGCACCTGGGATTCATCAAACTCGGATCGCGTGTGGATGTCTTCCTGCCCATCGGCAGTAAAGTGATGGTGAAGATGGGACAAAAGACAACAGGCGACCAGACGATCCTCGCGAAGCTGCCCTAAATAAATAATGAGTAATGTATAGTGCATAAATAATAATGTATATTGTGCACAGACAAACAGAATTAGTATTCACTATGAATATCAAGAAACATATCCCCAACACGCTGACTTGCTGCAACCTCATCTCGGGCTGCATCGCTACGTGCTTTGCTTTTTTCCACGACCCGGAACTGGCTTTGCTGTGGATCATCATCGGGGCCGTTTTTGACTTCTTCGATGGTATGAGTGCCCGTCTGCTGCATGTGCCCTCACCTATCGGTAAGGAACTGGATTCGCTGGCCGATGATGTGACGTTTGGCGTAGCGCCCTCCACCATGCTGTTCTCCCAGTTGCTCGTGATGGACTATCCTTCCTGGTTGCAGCCGGTAAGCGACTATGTAGCTTTCGTGGCTTATATCATGGCAGCCTTCTCGGCACTTCGCCTCGCCAAGTTCAATCTCGATGAGCGTCAGGCCATGGGCTTCATCGGACTGCCGACACCTGCCAATGCGCTCTTCTGGGGCTCGCTGATTCTCAGTGCCAAGCATTGGGAGACGCTCTCGCCCTATATGTCCGTAGCACTCATCGCGCTGATGCTCGTCAGCTCCTGGCTGCTCATTGCCGAGATACCGATGTTCGCACTGAAATTCAAGCACTGGGGATGGAAGGGCAACGAGCTCCGCTACTCATTCCTCATCACTTGTGTACCACTGCTGATCATCTTCCAGGAATATGCTTTCGCGATTATCATCGCATGGTACGTGGTTCTTTCTGTCATCAGCGACGCAAAGAGTGCCACAAGCAACAAGTAAACGATAAAGAAAGTGTATCGGGGATTATCGACCATCGCATTGCTGTTGTGCAGCAATGTCTTTATGACGCTTGCCTGGTATGGCCATCTGAAACTGCAACAGGCACACATCAGCAACCACTGGCCACTAATCGGCGTTATCGTCTTTTCGTGGTGCATCGCCTTTTTTGAGTATTGTTGTCAGGTACCCGCCAACCGCATTGGCTTTCAAGGCGACGGCGGTCCTTTCTCGCTCATACAGTTGAAAGTGATTCAGGAGTGTGTCTCGCTGATCGTCTTTGCCATCATCGCGAATGTGCTCTTTCAAGGGCAGAGCCTTCACTGGAACCACCTCGCGGCCTTTGCCTGCCTGATAGCGGCGGTGTACTTCGTGTTTATGAAATAACAGACTTCTGTTTGAAGATAGACAATAACACAATAACACATTATTATGGAAATAGGAGAAAAACTGCCGGAGTTCCTGGGACTTGACCAGGACGGCAACGAAGTGAAGCTGAGCGACTTCCAAGGCAAAAAGCTCGTACTCTATATCTATCCGCGCGACGCTACGCCGGGATGCACCAACGAGGCTTGCAACCTGCGCGACAACTATCAGACGATGCTCGACAAAGGCTATGCCGTCGTCGGCGTGAGCATTCAGAGTGCAGAGAGCCACAAGAAGTTCATCGCAAAATATAACCTGCCCTTCCCGCTGATTGCCGATACGGACAAGAAGCTCGTGGAGGCACTCGGTGCCTACGGCGAGAAGAAGATGTACGGAAAGACCACGATGGGTACCTTCCGCACAACCTTCGTGACCGACGAGAACGGTGTGATCACCGAGATCTTCCGTCCGAAGCAGATCAAGGTGAAGGAACATGCACAACAGATCTTAGGCGCTGAAGCCTAAACAAAGCAACGGGAGGGTACATACTCTCCCGATATTTGTTTCTATACAACAAAGGAAGTCTTAAAGAATCAAGATGTGTATCCCTACAAAATAACAGGGAGGCCAATAAATCGACCGTAAGAGAAACATCTGTTTAGCTATAAATAGAGTCAACAAGACCATGGAAGAGAACAGAACAAAAGAATTTGAGGAAACCTTTCACAAAGACCTTGCGGCTTATCTCGAAGCCCACGATCTCATCGACAAGCACTTTCCCGAAGCACCGGACATCGAAGCGCTGTGGGCAACCATCGGCGAGAGCTATCTGCCCGACGCACTGCGCGAGTGGAACCACTACCCCACTGTGGCACTCGGCTGGGTGATGTATATCGGTATGGCGATCGCCTACTATTGGGATGAGGATTGGGAGCGCTACAGCCATGTGCCCGACCTTTACAAGATGATGATCCTCAACACAGACTTCGATCACCTCGACGACTACATCCGCCAGCAGGTTCTTCGTCTCACGCCCGAACAAGGCGAGAAACTCCAGCAGACTGTCGGCGAGTGTGCCGCAAGAACTTACAACACGATCAGTCACCTGCATGTGGAACCGGGGACGCCGGACGCTTTCCGTGTCTTCATCGCCGCGCTGCACGAGATGTACCTCATGGGTGCTGCCATGGAACTGAAGTCTTTGGGCTACCACATGGAGAAGTGTTGAGCAACTCATCATTCATCACCCAACACTCAACATCGACATAACTCATCTTTCAACACGCTACATTCAACGATCCCATGCGATACGTCCTTTCTCTCGCCCCAGTCATCTTCCTGATGGCGTTTCTTGGCATTGTCATCCACGTCTACGGGACGAATGCGCTCTCCGGCGGCAGTCAGCTGGCGCTGATCCTCTCTACGGGTGTCTGCGGTCTGATCGCCGTGGTAGGCTTCCACGTGCCATGGAAAACCTTGGAGACAGAGATCAACAACTCCATCGGCAGCGTAGGTACAGCGATCGTCATTCTGCTGCTCATCGGCCTGCTCTCCGGCACATGGACCGTCAGCGGTGTGGTGCCCACGCTGATCTACTGGGGCATGAAGATCATCAATCCCTACGTCTTCCTGCTCTGCTGTTGTGTCATCAGCGGCTTTGTCTCTGTGATGACGGGCAGCTCTTGGACCACCGTGGCGACCATCGGCATTGCACTCATGGGCATCGGCAAGGCACTCGGATTCAGCGACGGTTGGACGGCCGGAGCCATTCTCTCCGGTGCCTATTTCGGTGATAAGATGTCACCACTCTCCGACACGACTGTGCTGGCATCCAGTGTGGTGGGCACACCACTGTTCACGCATATCCGCTACATGACCATTACCACAGTGCCTGCCGTCGTCATCGCGTTGATCGTATATGCCGTCGCCGGCCTCTTCGTCGCCGGTCACTCAGCCATTGACACCTCTGCTTTCACCACCGCCTTGCAAAGCAAATACAATCTGTCGCCGTGGCTGCTCATCGTACCCGTCGCCACCGGACTGATGATCGCACGCAAACTTCCGGCCATCATCGTGCTCTTCGCCTCCTCGGTACTGGCCGGACTCTTTGCCATCTTCTTCCAACCGTATATCCTCGCTGAGGTCATCGGTGCCCACGACACTACTGTGCTCACGCTCTTCAAAGGCGTCATGCTCAGTGGCTACGGTGCCACCGCCGTACACACCGGCAACTCGGCTTGCGATGCCTTGCTGGCCACACGTGGCATGCAGGGCATGATGGGCACGGTGTGGCTGATCCTCTGTGCCATCTGCTTCGGCGGTGTCTTGAAGGCCAGTGGCATGCTTGCCAACATCATGCACCTGCTCCTGCCGCTGACGCGCACCCGCTTCGGACTGGTTGCCTCCACCGTCGTCTCGGGCATCTTCTTCAACACCACCGTCGCCGACCAGTATCTCTCCATCATGCTCAGCGCCAGCATGTACAAGAGCATTTATGAGAAAGAAGGCTTTGAACCACGCCTGCTCAGCCGCAGCATAGAGGATTCCAGTACGGTGACATCGGTGCTCGTTCCGTGGAGCACCTGCGGCATGACACAGTCATCGGTGCTCAACGTGCCGACGCTGACCTATCTGCCGTACACCGTCTTCTGCTATCTCTGCCCGCTGATGAGCATGACGATTGCCGCTCCCGGCTTTAAGATCTACCGCAACGTAGGCAAGACGGAAAAATAAGCCTTGGCTTTCTTTGCGGGTTCATTTCTTTGTTATATCTTTGTGCCCATAAAGCTAAAAGACATGAACAAGAAAAGATCATTTGCCATCAGTGCGCTCTTGTTAGCATCGCTGCTGATCGTGATGCTGGCAGGATGCCGGGGAAAGGAGAGTACGGCTCAGCCCCGACGCTCCGTCTATTGTTGGCAGACGACCTTCTCGCCCAACGACTCGGCCGTGGCGGCATTCATCCGCCACAAGCATGTCACCCATATCTATCTGCGATACTTCGACGTGGTGATGACCAATGGTACGCCCATGCCCAACGCCAGCGTCAGCGTCGTGGGGCGCGTGCCCAAAGGCATGTCGGTGACACCGGCGGTCTACATCACCAACGACTGCATGAAGGCAATCGGGCAAAGTCACACTGGGGCAAAGAACCTGGCTGAGAAGATCCTGCAACGCGTCGGACAGATGACAAGTGCGCTACAGCTCGGACCGATCAACGAACTGCAGATCGACTGTGACTGGACAGTCACCACACGACGCACCTACTTCGATTTTCTCTCTGCCCTGCGCGATTTGGCACATAAGCAACGGCTACAGTTGTCGACCACCATCCACTTTCATCAGCTCACACAGCCCGTACCGCCTGCCGACCGTGGCGTGCTGATGGCGTACAACACCGGTGATGTGCGCGACATCAACAACCGCTACCCCATTCTCAACATTGCCGACGTGAAGCCTTACCTGCACAATCTCGCAACCTATCAGCTGCCCTTATCCACCGCCTACCCCATTTTCTCCTGGCGTGTGCTCTCCCGTGGCGGGCATTTCGTCGTCATTCTCCACAGCGACGACGACTATCCGATTCTACCGGGTGACAAGATTCTCAGTCGCAGCGCTGACCTCCGGCATATCCTCGAAGCGCATCAGACCATCAGCGAACTGCGTCCTGACGCGCATGACGAGATTATACTCTATGATTTGCAAACCAATAACATAAAAAGATTCCAAGCTTCTGATTATGAAAAGATTTATCATCGTTAGCCTCCTGCTGATGTCTGTCGGCAGATCATTGGCTTGCGTGTCCGAGAAACCTACGTACAACTATTACCTCATGTGCGTGGAGGCGGCACAGCAACAGACCGAGAGCAAACAGCTCAAAGCCATCAACGACTTCTGGAAACAGTATACCAACGGCCGTGTAGACAGCTATGTCAACGGTTGGGACAGCAAGACCGATACCGACGCGCCCACCTTTATCATGAAGCTGGCACGGCAGAAGAAGGACTACGAGATGGTGCGCTATCTCGGCTGGCTCAATAAATATCTCAAGATCAGCAGTGATCTCACTGACACCTGGAACTATCCTACGCGGAAGCAACTGCTGCAACGCAAGCAGGTGCTCACGCAGATGCTCACAGCCGCAAAGGCTTACCGTGGACGCAGGCTGTCGGCTCAACACCGTCTGCTCGCCATGCGCGCCAACATGCTCTTGGGCAACGACACTCAGAACATCAGCTACTGGAAGGCCACGTCTAACCGTATGCCACAAAGCGTCTACCGCGATATGATGGAGAACATCTATGCCCGCGCACTGCTCAAGACCGGTAAGCAGCGTGACGCATTAGAGATCTACGCCCGACAAAACGACCGGCAGAGCATGCGCTGGTGCGTGCGCCACTACCGCAATCTCAGTGGTATCAAAGCCATCTATGCCCGCAATGCCAACAGCCGTGTGCTGCCCTATCTCGTGCAGGACTTTGTCAACAACGTGCAGGAGACACAGGATGTCTACACCCGCCCGTCGGCTTTCGTCCCTGACACCGACAAGGCACAATGGACCAAGAAGGAATATACCCAAGCCATCGAGGAAGTGGGTGCCCGCGTAATCTATAAAGATGAAGTCCAGGCTTTCATTGCCTTCGCCGCACAAGTGCTGAAAGAGGGCAAGACCACAACGCCGGCGCTCTGGCACGAGGCCACCGGCGCCCTGCAATTCCTCCTCGGCAACTACAGCGCAGCTAAGACTTCGCTCGCCCAGGCCATCACTGCCGAAGGTACACAACGCATGCACGACAACGCTCGCGCCATCGCGGACATCAACAGCGTCTACACTGAGAAGATGGACAACGGTCAGCAAAACCGGCTCATCAAAGAGATCGCATGGATGCGAAACATGAGCAAGCAGGCAGAAACAAAGGACGAGCAGGGCAACACCTACGTAGCGGATACCTATTTCGCCAACATGCTGCAACGCATGGTCTACAACCATCTTGTGCCAGAACTGCAAAAGCAGGGTAATGGCTATCTCGCCCTCGCCATGCTCGCCAATATGGACAACCACGACAATGCCGGCACACTGCCGAGCACAAGGAAGCATATTCCTACTTACTTTCAAGAGACGAAAAGCTACGACTGCCTGCCGGACTGGTCGGGTGACTACTACGATGCTTTGCAGCAACTCTCTGTCGACTCGCTCAAGCAGTTCGTCGCTTATCTCCACGCGCAGCACGCCGACAGCCCGCTCGCTGACGCTGCCTGCAAGAGCAGTTACCAGAGTGACGACTATTACAACGATCTCCTCGGCACACGTCTCATGGCCATGGGCCGCTTTGAAGAGGCAATACCTTATCTCAAAAAGGTAAGCACCGACTTCATCTACAACTCGAATATCTGTGGATACATCGGTCGCCGTAACTATCAGCAACCGCGCTGGTTCGTGCATCAGATCATCGCCGATACGCTGGAAAACGGTCCGCGATCCGTCGCCATCACCGGTAATCAGAAACTGAACTTCTGTCAGGACATCACCAACCTGCAACACCGCTACCAAAACGCAGGCAGCGACACACTGCGTGCCCGTCTGGCTTACGATCTCGCCTCCATGCTCTATCAGGCCAGCTACGAAGGCGACTGCTGGTATCTCACCCATTACGACTGGAGTTGCATGGACACGGTACGCACCGGCGACCGCGATCTGATCCTCGACGCCATCAACTATTTAGGGGAGAGTTCACTCAAAGGCGGCAAAGATCTGCAGTTCAACAGTCTCTACGCCCTGGCTTTCATCCGTCGCGACAACGCCGCCGAAGGCTATCCCTTCATCTATCCGGGTGAAAAAGTCAACTTCCAAAAGCAGACAAGACAGTACAAGGCACTGGCACAACTCAACAACTTCCTCGCGCTCAATCCCGCCTATCAGTCAAACCGTTACGTCTCGCACTGCGATGTACTGCGGATGTTTCGTGAGTAGTAAACCGTTATGGTTATTAACAATAGTTATGAAAGCTTAGTCATGATTATTTTGGATATTCCGAAAAAGACGCTTATCTTTGCATTATAACAATATAAACACAACACGTGGCAATGCCACACAACCATTAACATCAAAAACATTATGAAAGAACTGAAAGGAACAAAGACAGAGAAGAACCTCCAAGAGGCTTTCGCTGGTGAGAGCCAGGCACGTAACAAATACACTTACTTCGCTTCCAAGGCACGTAAGGATGGCTACGAGCAGATCGCAGCTATCTTCGAGGAGACTGCTCAGAACGAGAAGGAGCACGCTAAGCTGTGGTTCAAGTATCTCGAGGGTGGCGACATCAAGAGCACACGCGAGAACCTCAAGGCTGCTGCCGAGGGTGAGAACTACGAGTGGACTGACATGTACGCCCACATGGCTAAGGAAGCTGAGGAGGAAGGCTTCACAGAGATTGCCTACAAGTTCCGTGCTGTCGCTGCCATCGAAAAGACACACGAGGAGCGCTATCGCAAGCTGTTGAAGAACATCGAGGATGCTCTCGTCTTCAGCCGCGACGGTGATGCCATCTGGGTTTGCCGTAACTGCGGACACGTTGTCGTTGGTCCCAAGGCTCCCGAGGTATGCCCTGTCTGCAAGCATCCGCAGAGCTTCTTCGAGCTCAAGGCCGAGAACTTCTAAGCAAGGGGAGTATGTGCTCCGCTGACTATCGACGGAGCCATCATTGATAAGAAGATCAGCCCGAAGCTGATTGCCTTTTAGCAAGATAATAACGTTTTCTTAGCAAGACTATAAAGTCATTATAGGAAAAAAGCCATAAAGTAGTGATCATCCCACAATGATCACTGCTTTTTTTATGGGACAACCATTCAGCGATTAACTCTCGCACAGAGACACGGAGGACACGAAGGAGGCCCATAAAAACCAAGAAAAAGGAGCAACAACATCGCGTCGTCACTCCTTCAGATAATTCTTTAAATTGTTTATTAGGAATTCCTTGCCGACATAACTCTTTATGTCTAAGCTCAACCGAAGCTCCCGAAGGAGCAACTGTATAGATTCCTTTCGAAAAATAGGATATATAATTAGTTCCAATTAGGCGAGTTGCTCATATTTCAAACCCCACACATCAGCGACTGGTTTAAACACCACCTTGCCTTCAACAATGTTCAGGCCTTTGCGCAGGGCAGGATTTTCTTCGCAAGCTTTGCGCCAGCCCTTATCAGCTAATTGCAAAGCGTATTTCAATGTGGCATTGGTCAGTGCCAGTGTCGACGTGTTCGGCACGGCACCAGGGATATTCGCAACACAGTAATGCACGATGCCGTCTACAGTATAAACCGGTTCGGCGTGTGTCGTCGGATGAGACGTCTCGAAGCAACCTCCCTGGTCGATGGCCACATCCACCAACACCGTTCCCGGCTCCATCAGGCTGAGCATGTCGCGTGTGATCAAATGCGGTGTCTTATCGCCGGTGACAAGCACCGAGCCGATAATGATATCTGCATCTCTTAACTCCTGCCGGATGTTGTGCTCAGAAGAGTAGAGTGTCGTCACATTGGCCGGCAACTCGATGCTCAACTGACGCAGACGGGGCAGAGAGATATCCGTGATCACGACATCAGCGCCCATACCCGCTGCCATACGCGCGGCGGCCTCACCGACAGTTCCACCGCCGAGGACAAGCACTTTCGTCGGTCTCACGCCGGGCACGCCACTGATGAGCTTGCCTTTCCCGCCTTTCGTCTTCTGAAGATAATAGGCTCCATTGAGAACAGCCATGCGTCCGGCTACCTCGCTCATCGGGCGCAGCAACGGCAGACTGTGGTCGGCTTCCTCCACCGTCTCGTAAGCCAGGCACACTGCACCACTCTTGATCATTGCCTCGGTCAACGGCCGGTCGCTGGCAAAATGGAAGTAGGTGTAGACCAACTGGTCTTTACGGACCAAAGAATACTCCGGTTCGATAGGTTCCTTAACCTTGATGATCATCTCCGACTGGGCATAGACATCCTCTATTGTCGACAGTATCTCTGCACCTACGTGCTCATATGCCGCATCGGGGAAACCGCTACCCTCCCCGGCTGTATGCTGTACAAAGACTTTATGACCGTGTTTGATCAACTCGGCGACACCAGCAGGAGTCATGCCTACACGACTCTCACCCTGCTTAATCTCCTTTGGAATACCAATTCTCATCATAGGACATTAGACTTTAAGGAAAATATATTGTTGAAAACTCACTCCATGACTTCCGTCATTCCATTTACAAAAATAAGCGATTTACGAATATGTTGAATCATTCGCAAATCGCTTTTTAGCATATTTAACGCATTTGTCTCACCTAATAACTGTCCAGCGAATATCTCTCACGCAGAGGACATGAAAAAGGGTTTGCCTTATAGAGTACACAGAATTATATGAGTAATATGAGCAAGCTGCAAACGAACAAGCGACAGGAAAGAGAAAAGAGCTGTTCACCATATTGCGCCTTGGCGTAAACAAGGTGAGAAATCCCAGTGAAGCGCAGGGATTTCCATAATTCTCAAATTATTGATAAAAGAAAAGTATCAATATTCAAGAGCACCTTGGCAGAAAATTAGTATGAGTCAGTTATTGTTTGTTTGGGAAAGGCGATTCTCCAAACATATACTGTTGCATGAGCTAACAAGACGATCTCTTGCCGTATCTCGTTTTTCATCTTCTTTGTTGAGTAAACTGACATTTTTCCGCCCTTCTCCTTGCGATTTTCTGAACCAACCACTATGTCGCTCCCAATTTTGCGATTTTTGGGAGCTATTTTATAAGTAACTGATACACAGAATAATACAAACATATGGCAATTTTCCCCTCCAAGAAAACAGTCATTTTACCATGAAATTCTGTCGATGTTGCCTATCAGAAAGCCTTTCTGATGCTGTCATCTCGGTAAGATCACATGGTCAGAAAGGCACTTTGACCAAGTCAGAAAGCCTTTCTGATAGTATCAGAAAGGTACTTTGACAACATAAGCCGGAAAAAATCGATGACTCATCTTTGTTTTTTCTCATTTTCAAGTTTCCCTGCTCTCTGGATCACGACTCCGCGGTGATGCCATTTTGTAAAGATTCGTTTTATTCAAATTTTGAAGAAGACAAAGTGACGGATACAAATCTGATGGATAAAAGTTGTTTATAACAGCAAATGCTACGAGGATATTCTACATTGAATTTATTAAATCAGCAAGGCTAATTCCTATGACGACACAACGTAAAACACCATGACAATGCCATAGCATCAGCACACATCAGGCCTCTCACCAACCAATCCCAAACAATGGGAAATGGTCAATGAGAGGCCTGACTTCTTTTCTAAGCTTTCTCACGACGGCCTTTGAAGAAGGTTTTCAACAACCTATTGCCATTCAGGCGCACCGAACACAAAGGTTCAGACTTCTCGCTTCAGTCTTTTCTCAAGTCATTGATGAAGGTGACAGCCTGTGCAATCATAGCGATGGAAGCTGTCACGACAATCATAATCGTTACCATGTCTTAGTACTCCTTCCTCATGTTTCCTGTTTACTATTTACATTGCAAAGGTATTGCCAAAGAAGGAAAGAAAGACAATGTATCAGCCGATTGTTTGCTTTTACCCTTAAAAGTTGATACGCGTCAAGCCTTTGGGGGGCAAACTGGCAACCATGAACGTCGTACATGTCAAAGGGGCACATACATGTGCGACGTGTGCTTCCACAATATCACTGCACTTTGACGAGATCATGTCCGAGGACCGCATGCCCGTCACGAAGGCAGCAGACCGAGGGCACCAATGGGACAAAGTCAAAAAAACGCCCGGGACTATAGCCTCGGGCGCATTCTCTCATTTTTCAGTTCGAGCTAACGATTACTTCTGAGCAGCAGCAGAGTCTGCAGGAGCAGCAGCAGAGTCTGCAGGAGCAGCAGCGCTATCAGTGTCAGTAACTGCTGTAGTGTCAGAGTCAGTTGCAGGAGCAGCGCTCTGGTTCTTATTACCACAAGATGCGAAAGACATAGCTGCGATAGCTACGAACATAAAAACTAATTTCTTCATTTTCTTTGCTTTTTAAATCTGTAAAACAATCATTTGTTTATTAACAACGCTGCAAAGGTACGCATTTTTTCAATACGTTGTTCCTTTTTTAGCAACTTTTTTAAGTCTAACTTGTAACTTTTTTAAAACCCATTGATAGTCAATATCTTACAAACTGCAAACAAAAGTTAATCACAGCCTTTTTCCTTCTTGTTCCTGTCTTCAAAGCCGCTTCTTGCATTGTTTCCACCGTCAGCGCCTCTGTCCTACAGCCTTCTATCCCTCTCTTCTTCCTTTCTTCTTCGCTCCATCCTTGACGATACACTTTATATACATTTAGTTCTGCACCTTACCAACTCCTTGTCCTACACCTTATATATAATACGCGCGCGAGACGCACGTACTTCTAACACCTATCACAAGCGACTTTGCCGCTCATCCTTTATTGTTCCTTGCATTAGAATACCGGGGGCTATTACCAGTGTCTGTATCACCGCCGTCCCACATTCCGCGCCCCTTCATGCAACTATCCATCCTTGTGCGCCACTCTTCATCCATAAAAATCAAGGGTAAATTCAATAAAAAATCAAGGGTAAACAAAAGGGGGTGGACTACGAAATGCCACCCCCTGCCGGCTATTGAGTTATCTGAGATCCTATTGAAGAATTACGCCGGCATATAGGAATTCCAAATAGGGCTGTACATCAAAGTAACAAACGTAATCCTGTAAACTCAATATTGTATTCAAATCTTCGAACACAAAAATACTAAAAAAACTCCAAAGTTGTCACTTTGTTAACTTTCTTTAACCGCGCCAAAATGTCTCCATACAGTTACTTTTTATACCTTTGTGCGACAATACACACGACCGAATATGCAGAAATATATCCATTGCCTCATCCTCGCAGTGTTACTGCTCATGGCATTACCCAGCCATGCCGTACTCAAGGAGCGCGACATCAGCAGTTCGCTGTCCATCTTGCGTCAAGAACTCAACACCTATCGTCACGACCTCGACAAACAGCAGAACGACCTGCGACTCCAGCAGCAGATGGTTGTCAAGGAACTGATCACTGTGGGCAACCAAAGCCAGCAAAACACACTGATGCTCTATTCTCAAAAGGAGGGCAACATCTTTGACCTTACCTACGCCTGCCACGCAGCCACGGAACAGTATAAGCAGTTCCGCAACAACGCGGCACCCTTCCGTGACTATATCACCAACACCAATACCGAGGTCAGCCGTTATGACAGTCTGATCAACGACTTGAGCAACATGTACACCGGTGCGCTCACGCCCAAGGCCAAGATCGACCGCAACGTGTGTTTGACGCTCGCCATCCATATCCGGCGTACACTGTCCGACAACAACGACCAGATGAAGCAATACATCACGCTGTATAACCAGACGGAGCAGGGGCTCAAGAGCCTCAACGACTATGCCAACATGCGCTACGGCGAGATACAACGGAGCATCTTCAACAATGGCGGCGAGAACTATATCGCCATCCTTCGCAACCTCAGCAAGGAATACAACCTCACGCTCACCTCTGTGCTGATGAAATACCGGCCGATACATCATGCGCTCTCGGAATGGGACGGAAGGGTCATCTTAGGCTTCTTCATCGCACTGTTCATCGGTGTGCTGATCGCCGTAGGCCTGAACTATCTCATCATCGGCTTTATCTTCACCTACCTCGTCAAGCACGGCAAGATCGACTTCCTCTTCCACTGGTTCGACAAGCGCAAGGCGAGCATCCAAGCATCATCGGCGTCTGACTGTTCCAAGCAGCTATCCGGAGAGGATGCTGACAATTTGGAGATGATCCGCACCAAAGCCTCGTTCACCGCTAAACGCCGCACGATCATCGCCACGACGACGGTGATCACCTTTGCGCTGATGCTGGGCTTGCTGCGTCAGGCCGTGGCTCAGAACTTCTTTGTCATGGCCACCGGTCTGCTCATGGAGTTTGCGTGGCTGATGGCTGCCATCCTGCTCTCGTTGCTCATCCGACTCGATGGCGTGCAGATCAAGAACGGACTGCGCATCTACGCCCCCGTGCTGACAGTGTGCTTCCTGGTCATCGTGTTCCGCATCATCCTCATCCCGAACACACTCGTCAACCTCGTCTTCCCCCCGATGCTGCTCATCTGCGCTGTGTGGCAATGGCGTGTGGTGAAGCACTATCAGAAGCGGTTGCCCAAGAGCGACGTGTTCTACACCACGATGTCGCTTATTGTGTTTGTCTTCAGTGTGGTGGCCTCACTTGTCGGCTACACACTGCTCTCCGTCGAGGCCTTGATATGGTGGACGATGCAGCTGACCTGTATCCTGACGATCACCTGCGTGTCATCGCTGCTCAAGGGCTACGGCAACAATCCCCGCCATCGCTTCTTCGACAAGGATACGTCGATCATGCGCACGTGGCTCTTCCGTTTCTTCTACTATGCCCTGCTGCCGATTTCCGGTGCACTGTCCATCATCCTGTCGATCTATTGGGCGGCTGACGTGTTCAACCTCAGCGACACCACGCTACAAATCTTCAGCATGCGACTGATCGACACGAAGAACTTCACCTTCTCCATCTTCAAAGCCGTGCAGGTGGTGATCCTCTTCTATCTCTTCTCCTATATCAGCCATACATCGCTCAACCTGCTCCACCACCACTTTGCGCAGAGCGAGCACGACCGCGCCGCCGAGGAGAACCGGCGAGAAGATCCGCAGGCTGTGGTAAGCCGTACGGCCATGTGGCGTAACGTCATTCAGGTATTTGTCTGGGGCATCTGGCTGTTGATCTCGATGAAGATCTTCAATATCGACAACTCGTGGATCGTGGCTATCTCCGCCGGTTTGTCCACAGGTATCGGTTTCGCCATGAAGGACATTCTGGAGAATATCTACTACGGCATCTCACTGATGGCAGGCCGCATCCGCGTCGGTGACTATGTCAGCATCGACGGCACGCGCGGCACCGTACGCAATATCTCCTACACCTCGACGATGATCGAAGCCCTCGACGGCAGCATCATCTCGTTCCAGAACTCCCAGCTCTTCACCAAGAACTACAAGAACCTGACGAAGAACCACGGCTACGAGCTCGCTGTCATCCCCGTCGGCGTGGCCTACGGTACCAATGCCGCAGAGGTAAAAGAACTCATCGCAGCTACCGTGAAGCGCATCGAGCGGAAGAACTACATCAAATATATCAATACGGTCTTCGTCAACTTTGGCGACAACTCCATCGACTTCAAGGTGCTTGCATGGGTCGATTCACGTAAACAGATCTATGCCACGGGTGAGATCTACGAGGCTCTGTACAACACGCTCAACGAGCATCAGATCGAGATGCCGTATCCGCAGCGCGACGTGCACATCAAGAGCGACAGCGCCATGACGCTGAAAGACAACCCGGGAGCATAACGAAAAGAAGAGTTGCTACTCTTTTATATCAACACATTCTTTACGCCAAGCGACATAATAGCCGCAGAGCAGTCGCACACCAAGGAGTCATTCACTTGTACCGGACGCAGCGAATATTTTCTGTGGGATGGTGGTTGGAGGAATCCAAGATGGCTTGTATGTGATATCGCCAACGTGTCACTATATATCACTCAAAAAAAGATTTAGTGTCACCCTTCCATCCCATAAGACAAGGAAAATAGTCATGGACAGGCTTGATACCTATGGTGTGAGACAGAAGCAATGGGGTGGCTGCGAGTTTGCTCGCCAAGCCACCCCATTGCTTCTGTCCCATTGCTCTATTAGGAGCAAAAGACTGACCATGATTTTCCTACTATATTCAGGTGGAAAACGTCTATGACTGTTCTCATTCCTCTTGAGGGAACCGACCTTGGATTTCATCCTTCGTCTTCTTGCCATGACAGAGATCAAGCTGCTTAGCTCTGCTCATGTGGCTTAACGCAAACGTTCGATCTATGTATCCTCACACCACCATCCACTGAAAATATCCGCTGTGCCGGAATTCCACAAAGTGGAGCGTTAAAAAAGAAAGAAACGGGAGCACATATAATCATGCTCCTCGGTCTTTTAACGCACGCCCTTCGGTCGTATAAAGAATATAAACGAATATTGAGAATATTGAGAAATTATTTGTTGGAATTGATTTTTCGAAAGAAAAAATTGATGTGACTATCATTTTTGCAGAAGCTCTGACCGAACTCTATCCAAGAGTGACCAGTGAGTTTAAGAATACGGTGTCTGGTTTCAAGCAAAATGTCATTTCTTTGAATAAAACAGCATTAAATATCTATAAAAACGGAATGCAAAGGACTCTTTTTTGCAAAAAATAAGTATCTTTGTAATATATTTCCATAATATACACTTATCGGAAGTTGCATATGGATAATCTACTGGCACTGTCTGAAGAAGACATAAAACTACGGTACATCACTCCATCCATACTACAAAAGGGATGGTCGGTAGAAGACATAACTATGGAGACTAAGGTTAAACTTACAGATGGCAAGATTAACCTTAGAGGAAATTTAGTGGCTCGTGGTAAAGCTAAGTTTGCAGACTATATGCTTTATTACAATCGTGCCACCCCCATTGCCATTGTTGAAGCCAAGGACGCAAATCATACAGTCTCATTTGGAATGCAACAGGCAAAGGAATATGCCCAAATGATGGATATTCCTTTTGCTTTCAGTTCCAATGGCCAAGGTTATCAAGAATATGATTTCCTGACAGGAAAGGAACGCTCTTTCTCGATGGATGCCTTTCCAACGAAAGAAGAATTATATGCTCGATTCCTTACTGAGAGTAATGGTGGTAAAGGCTTCTCGGATGAAGAAAAGAAAATCATCAATCAGCCGTACTGCACAGGACAAGACATTTTCCCACCTCGATACTACCAGCGTAACGCCGTGAACCGTACCGTCAATGCAGTTGCACAAGGTAGAAACCGCTTGTTGCTTGTCATGGCGACAGGAACGGGTAAGACATATACTGCTTTCCAAATAGTTTACCGTCTTCTCAAAGCTGGTTTAGTAAAGAAAGTCTTGTATCTGGCTGACCGAAATGTTTTGGTTGACCAGTCTATTCAGCAAGACTTTAAGCCCCTGTCAAGTACAATCCATAAAGTAGATTATCAGAGCGACATTGAAACACATGGTGGACACTTAGCATACGAAGTATATTTCTCTCTTTACCAGCAGCTAATTGGGAAAGAAGGGAAACAGAACTACAAGGAGCTGTTTAAACCAGAGTTCTTTGATATGGTCATCGTTGACGAGTGCCATCGCGGAAGTGCCAAAGATGATAGCAACTGGCGTGAAATACTGGAATACTTTGAAGGAGCAATTCAACTGGGTATGACTGCAACCCCAAAGGAAACTAAATACCAGTCCAGTATCAGTTATTTTGGGGAGCCTATCTATACATATAGCCTAAAGGAAGGTATTGAAGATGGTTTCCTTGCGCCTTTCAAGGTTGTAAACATTACAACCAACATTGGTGATGAATGGCGACCTGTTAAAGGACAAAGAGACATAAACGGCAACCTCATAGAAGACTGCATCTATAATAACTCTGACTATGATTACAATATCATCATAGAAGATAGAATCAGAGAGGTTGCACATGAGATAACCCAATATTTGAAGAGCACAGATAGGATGGCAAAGACCATTGTATTCTGTGCTGACGAAGACCATGCCGACCGTATGCGCACGGCACTTGTCAATGAAAATTCCGACATGTGCAAGAAAAACCCAGATTATGTAGTGCGTATCACAGGCAGCGACCCTTATGGGCAGTCAAAACTTGACTACTTTATTTCCGTCGCTTCAAAGTACCCTGTGATTGCAACAACCAGTAAATTGCTCTCAACAGGTGTGGACTGCAAGATGGTGAAACTTATCGTACTTGACCAACGTATAAACTCCATGACAGAGTTTAAGCAGATAGTTGGTCGTGGCGCCAGAATCCGTGAAAAAGAAGGTAAGACCCATTTCACAATCATGGATTTTCGTAATGTGACACGTTTGTTTGCCGACCCCGACTGGGATGGTCCAATTGAAGTTAACGACAATTATGTAAAGGGCACACCAAAGCCTTATCCAGTGATTGAGGAAGAGCCAATGGGTGTGAGCGAACCCGAGCCGGAACGTCCGCCTAAACCTATTGTTGATGAGGATGGATGCACGGTTGAGGTTATCAATAAAGTAGTGTCTGTATATGATGCCAACGGCAAACTTCTTCGCACAGAGAGCATCACAGATTATACCCGAAAGAACATCAACGACACCTATGCCAATCTTGATGACTTTATTCGCAGATGGAATGAAGCAGACAAAAAAGCTGAGATTACAGACCTACTCCGTGAGAGCGGTATTGACTTACAGGCATTGAAACATGATAGAGGCATGAATGATGTTGATGATTTCGACTTCATCTGTCATATCGCTTATGGAAAGAAGCCGTTGACTCGACGTGAACGTGCTGAGAACGTGAAGAAGCGCGACATCTTCAACAAGTATGGTGCGGAAGCCCGGAAGGTACTTGAAGCATTGCTCGATAAATATGCCAATGATGGTATTACCCAGTTGGAGAATAGAACGGTTCTACGCCTTGATCCGTTTCGGCAAATGGGTTCACCAGCCAACATAGCAAAATTCTTTGGTGGCAACCAGCAGTATTTTTCAGCAGTGAAGGAACTTGAAAGTTTAATTTATAGCAGTATAGCATAACCAGATATGGCACTTAACAATTTTGTAAAGAGCATCAGAAACATCATGCGCAACGATGCAGGTATCAATGGCGATGCCCAGCGTATCGAGCAAATTGCATGGATGTTGTTTTTGAAAGTATATGATGAGAAGGAAAACGATTGGGAGTTTGATGAAGATAATTATAAGTCGTTCATACCTGAGAATTGCCGATGGCGCAACTGGGCGAAAGATAATGGTGAAGGTGAAGCGATAACTGGCGATGCCTTATTGGATTTCGTTAATAATACACTATTTCCAACGTTGAAAGGGTTAGAGGTTAATCCTTCAACGCCGATGCGTAGTACCATCGTTCGTACTACTTTTGAGGATGCCAACCAGTATATGAAGGATGGCGTTTTGCTTCGTCAGGTTATCAATGTCATTGACCAACTTGACCTAGGCAACTATGAAGAAAGCCATGCTTTTGGTGAGATTTATGAGTCCATCCTGAGAGAGATGCAGTCGGCAGGCTCTGCAGGTGAGTTCTATACACCACGTGCCTTGACAGACTTCATGGCAGAAATCATAGACCCTAAAGTTGGTGAAAAGATGGCAGACTTTGCCTGTGGTACCGGTGGGTTTTTAACGAGCTGGCTAAAAGCTCTTGACAAGAAGGTGAGGACGGCAGAAAATAAAGAGGAATATGAAAATTCAATCTATGGCATTGAGAAAAAGCAATTCCCTTATATGCTGTGCGTCACAAATATGCTCCTGCATGACATTGATTCTCCAAGAGTGATGCACGACAATTCTCTGACAAAGGATGTGCTTAATTACACGGATGAAGACAAGTTCGATGTCATACTTATGAATCCACCATACGGAGGTAGCGAGAAAAATGACATAAAGCAGCACTTCCCATCTGATTTGAGTTCCAGCGAGACAGCCGACCTATTTATGGTTCTTATCATGTATCGTCTTGCCGAAAAAGGCCGTGCTGCGGTTATCCTTCCAGACGGTTTCCTGTTTGGCGCCGACAATGCGAAACTGGCAATCAAGGAAAAACTGCTTCGTGAATTCAACCTTCACACTATTATCCGATTGCCTGGTAGCATTTTTGCACCTTACACATCAATTGCCACCAACATCCTTTTCTTCAATAAAGAAAAGGCAGAAGGCGCAGAAGAGGGATTTAGCACGAAAGAAACATGGTTCTATCGTCTTGACATGCCAGAAGGCTATAAACATTTCTCTAAGACAAAGCCCATGCGAGCTGAACATTGTCAGCCAATCATCGACTGGTGGACTAATCGACAAGAGATTGTGGATACAGAGAACAACGATGAGAAATCACGCTGTTTTACTGCGCAGCAGCTTCTTGACATGGATTGTAACTTCGACCAATGCAAGTTCCCAAAGGACGAAGAAGAAATTCTTCCTCCAGCAGAACTCCTCGCCGACTACTTCAAGAAGCGCAAGGCTCTCGACCACGAGATAGACAAGACGTTGGCAGAAATACAGCGAATATTAGGAATAGAAATCAGCAAGGATTAGTACCCCCTAAAAATGACGGACAATGAAAGACTTGACAGTTTCAAATATAGAACGCCAAAATGTACTCAACAACCGTTTTGCTGTTGACGAAATCCAAAAGCGACTTGACATTTCAGGTATGCTTTTCGAAGGTGAGTATTGGTTGACCAAAAAAATGGTTGCAGATTATTATGCTGTTGATATATCTACTATTGATAGATACCTTGGATCCAATAGCGAAGAATTAAAGCATAACGGATATGTTTTATGTAAGGGTAAGTCACTGAAAGAGTTTAAGTTGCAATTTGCTCACCTTATAAATGAGGCGAGCAAAATCACTCAATTGGGTCTCTTTAATTTTAGGGCTTTCCTCAATATCGGTATGTTGCTTACGGAGAGTGAAAAGGCAAAAGCTTTGCGTAGCATGATTCTTGATTTAGTCATTGCAACGATACATGAAAAAACAGGTGGAGGCACAAAGTTTATCAACAGGAGGGATGCCAACTATATTCCTGCTGCAATAACAGAGGAAAACTACCGCAGAAATCTCACTTCGGCAATCAATCAATATGTACAAGGACACCATACTTACAAATATGCGCAAGTGACTGACCTTATATATAAAGCGGTATTTAAGGAGAATGCGAAAGAGTACCGTGAGATACTATGCCTTGACAGCAAAGACAATGTGCGCCACACTCTGTATGCAGAAGTCCTGTTGGTAATTTCATCTTTTGAGAATGGAGTCGGTGCTGCTATACAGGAGCAATACAAGCAGAATGGTAAAAAAAAGCTGACTATCGAGGAAGTTGAGCAGATTGTTGGTGAACTGGCAGAGAATCCGATGCAGAAGCCTTATCTCAATGATGCCAGAACCAAAATGGCTTCGCGCGATTTCAGTTTTCGTGATGCCTATCATGGAAATATCGCTGAGTATCTTAAAGCTGTCACCCCTGAGGAATTTGAACGGTTCATCGGAGACAAATCGGTTGACTTTGACCATATTTTAGAGAGCAATAAAGATGTGCTCAAACGCTTAAAACAGGCAGAGGATGAATAACGAGATACAATATATCACTTACGAAGAAACATTGATGGTCTATCGTAAGATGATAGATGCCAGTGATGGAGGTTTTGCTGGAGTTCGAGATGAAGGTGGCATACTTGCCACATTGGACTTCGTGCAGAATGACATATACTATCCGACCTTTGTGGAAAAGCTCTCTTATCTGGTCTTCAAGTTCTGCTCGGGGCATTATTTCAATGACGGGAACAAGCGTATAGCCTTAACCTTAGGAGCGTATTTCCTTCATAAGAATGGTTATCCTTGGGAGGCTTGCATATTCATGCGTCAGTTAGAGGCTATAGTTTATCATGTAGCCGCTTCGCATATTGACCAGGACCTTCTCTTGCGAATAATGAGAACATTTATGTCTGGAAAAGATTATGACGAAGAACTGAAAATTGACATCGCCAATGCTATGAGTAATGGCGAGTTAGGTATAAATGGTGAAGATTACAACAAAGAAAACTGACAATGAAATATATTAAGATTATTCTTCTCATACTCTGTTTGTGTTGGGGACTTTTGTCCAATGCACAACATATAAGGCACTTGCTGCAGAAGGTTGCAATATGAAGTACAGCGTTGCGAAACAGGATACGATGTACTCCATCGTTGCCACAGTACGCTCTGACAGGATGAAGTTTCTCAGTGAGCCTACAATGAAGATAAGAACGTTCTCTGGAAAATACCTTGAACTAAAGGGTACTGTGATTGGCAATGGGAGTCAATCAGCGGGCATTGTCAGTGGCAATGTTGTAATACCCGTAACGGAGATAAGTTCTACCGCCCAGTTTTGGATTACTCCACAACAGTTTGAAATCTTGAATGAGGGTGTGGCAAAGATACGTTTGTCTATGACGCCGATGAATCATGAGCGAACATTCAAGAAAGACAAGATAGGGAAGAAACTCTATCAGTTCTACCAGCAGGAGAAACAAAAAGATGAAAACTTCTAAATCAATTAGAACAGAATGAACGGCAAGCAATTAAAAAACAGCATACTGCAATGGGCTATACAAGGAAAACTTGTACCCCAGGACCCTAATGACGAACCAGCAAGCGTACTGCTTGAAAAGATTCGTCAGGAGAAAGAACGCCTGATAAAAGAGAAGAAAATCAAGCGAGACAAGAACGCATCTATCATCTACCGTGGTGAGGATAATTCCTATTATGAGAAGTTTCTCGCCACGGGGGAGGTAAAGTGCATAGATGCGGAGATACCGTTTGATATACCACAGGGGTGGGAATGGTGTAGAATGGGAGAACTTATATCCTATCAAAATGGATATGCCTATACATCATCAGAATTGAATAAGGAAGGAAAAGGTTTACCTGTTATTAAAAGCGGAAATTTAATGACCTATGAAGTAGTACTTAAACCTAATAATGACTATGTAGAAAATCCCTCAACAAAGATGTTGGCTAGTGCTATAAAAAAGGGAGATTTATTGATGTGTTTGTCTTCTCAATCAGATAATCCAGAACCATTGGGTAAGACAGCAATATATAAAGCCAACAATACCGCCTTGCTAAACCAACGAGTTCTAAAAATGCGTCCTTGGCTTGAGGATATGTTAGAGTATATGTATTACGCTATAAACTCGGAATATTTCCATTATACTGTTTCTCATCAAGGAGGTGGTTCTGCGCAGGCAAATTTGAAATTAGGGCATGTATTATCTATGCTTATTCCTTTAGCTCCATTAAAGGAAGAAATTAGAATCGTAGATAAAATAAATACAATCATGCCATTGGTTCATCAATACGAAACAACGTTTCTGAAACAAAAGAAGCTAAATTCGGAACTAAATGAAAGATTAAAGTCTGCAATTCTACAAGAAGCAATACAAGGCAAGCTTGTACCACAAATAAACGAGGAAGGAACAGCGCAAGAGTTGTTAGAACAGATAAAGAAGGAGAAACAGGAACTCGTCAAAGAGGGTAAGCTAAAGAAGTCTGCCCTCAACGATAGTGTTATCTTTAAAGGTGACGATAACAAGTATTATGAGCAAATAGGAAGCGAAGTAACCGAGATAGAACTTCCTTTTGACTTTCCAGGTACTTGGTCTATTGCTCGGTTAAATGCTGTTTGTCAACTTACAGACGGCTTGAAAACCATTGGCAAGCAATGCTTGTTAGATGCAAAATACTTACGTGGTAAAAGTTCTGAAACTATAGTAGAACAAGGTAAACTTGTATATAAAGGTGACAATATAATGCTTGTGGACGGTGAAAACTCTGGTGAAGTTTTCATCGTACCACAAGATGGCTATATGGGTAGTACATTCAAGCAGTTATGGATAAGTTCCTCAATGTACGAACCTTATGTTTTAGCTTTTATACAGTTCTATAAAGAGACATTGCGCAACTCTAAGAAAGGTGCAGCAATTCCACACCTTAACAAGGAATTGTTTTATGGGCTTATTATTGGTATTCCACCACTGCAAGAGCAGAGAAGAATAGTTCAGAAGATAGAACAATTAACGCAGTTGCTCAAATAGTTTTTCTATTTGAGCAACAATGCGTTGTTGCTCTTTTTGAGTAGGCAATGGAAATAGTTTGTCTTCCAAGTAACCCACAACAATACGTTGTTGATTAGCAGTTCCCTTAAACGTTGCTTCATCTATGAAATATGGAGACTCTAAGAAATACAACAGATACCACCTGTCTATTGTATTTCCATAGGGTCTCAATACCTTTAATTCTGTTGTTCCTGCCCCGATTCCATTGGGTAAGTCATGGAAAATTGCAGACTTTCTGTTTTGAAAACATGGCGTGATTTTAGCAAAAGCAACGTCACCATTCGCAAAATGAGTAAATCCCTTTTTTATATTTCCCCATTTGACCAAATCAAAAGTGAAATCTGATTTATAACCTGCGCTTATCTTTTCCATTGGAATAAATGCAGCTAAAGTCTCATCATCAGCCTCATTCTTTGGATTTAATTGAAATACATCACGAATCCTTACCCATTGCCAATTTGCAGGAATAGGAAATGGTATTTCTTCAGTTATATCTACACATTTTTTCCCAATCTTCTCATAGTACTTGTTATCGTCACCTTTGAAGATAACACTATCGTTGAGGGTAGACTTCTTTAGTTTGCCCTCTTTTACGAGTTTTTGCTTCTCTATTTTTATTTGTTCGAGCAGTTCTTGGGCTGTACCTTCTTCGGCTATCTGTGGAACAAGTTTTCCTTGAATGGCTTCTTGAAGAATGCTCTTTCTGATAACATCATTGAGAGAAGAGTTTAACAGATTGTGCCTTTCTTGTGCCTTATCGTACTTCTCAACTTCAGTAAAAACATCCTTAAGTTTATTTGTAATTCTATTCTGTTCGGCTAAAGGCGGTAGTGGTATCAGTAAACTTTTAAGCCTATTGGCTGAGAGTCCAGGCATGGCAGTTCCTATAGATGCAAGACTATTACTCTCCTTTTGTAGGTAGATGAAGTAATACACATACTCACAAGTGCCATCTACAAGTGGCCTCAATCTGTGAATATGATTTTGAAGACAAATATCATAATCTTCATTCCAAATGGCAGAACGTCCGTAACCCGCACCCCCTTCACAAACAAGCAAATCACCTTTTGTAGCGGAACAGCTTTTAATCTCTTCTTCTGTAAAATTCATAACCTTTACATTATCAAGGACAAAATATCCCCAATAGAGATTTGATGTAGTTATAAATTTCTGTGGTGTTCCACCACTTTTGTTACTGCTACTTTGCTGTTTACCACTTGTGTGATTGAATATGTTACCAAGTCGTGTCCATTCCCACCCCTGTGGAATCTCAAACGGTATCTCCTTATCGATGCACTTCACCTCTCCCGTAGCAAGCATCTTCTCATAATAGGAACTCATAGAAATAGGTCATACATATTGTATAGAGGGCAATGTCGCCCAATAATATAATATAAATATGACAGAAAACACATTTGAAAACGTTTTGCGCCAGGCAAATATGGCGCAGAACACAATTACGGCATACCTGTATGCTGTAAAGGAGTTCAACTCTAAGTTTAAGGAGCTGAACAAGAAGAACCTGTTGGTCTATAAGACCTTCTTGATTGAAACGTATAAGCCAAAGACGGTGAACTTACGTATTCAAGCCATCAACAAGTACCTCGACTTTATGGGGAAGTCCAAACTCCGCCTGAAATCTGTGAAGGTGCAGCAGCGTACCTATTTGGAGAATGTCATCAGCAATGCTGATTACCTCTTCTTGAAAAAGAAACTGAAGCAGGAAGATAACAAAGAGTGGTACTTCGTGGTTCGTTTTCTCGCAGCAACTGGGGCACGTGTCAGTGAGCTTGTGCAGATAAAAGTAGAGCATGTACAGGTAGGGTATTATGACATCTATACCAAAGGCGGCAAGATACGCCGTATCTATATCCCGAAGGCTCTACGAGTAGAAGCAGCAGAATGGCTTGAAGACTCGAAACGAACGACTGGGTATCTGTTCTTGAACCGTTTTGGTCAGCGTATCACTACCAGAGGCATAGCGCAACAGTTGAAGAACTATGCAGCGAAGTATGGACTCAACGAGAAAGTGGTATATCCACATTCCTTCCGTCATCGCTTCGCAAAGAATTTCTTGGAAAAGTTCAATGACATTTCTCTCCTTGCCGATTTGATGGGACACGAGAGTATAGAAACGACACGTATCTATCTCAGAAGAACCGCGAGCGAACAACAGACTATTGTTGATAAGGTGATAACGTGGTAAAAATAGAAGTGCATCCTCGATTTTCTACGGACAATGTAGAATATTGGGATGCACTTTAAACTAAGCTATCCTGTGGAAGTAAATCCATAAGGAAAATAGAGAACAAGCTTATTGGTGCAATGATGTAGAAAAGCCGTTGTGACATCCAAATACTTTGCCTCTGCTGACAATCGACTTGCAAAAGGTTCTTGATTGCCTGGAGTTGTGACATCCAAATACTTTGCCTCTGCTGACAATATCCGCCATGTGTTGTGTCTGCTTTCGGAATATGGCATCTTGCTCCTTCCTATATTGGCTCAAAACTTTGCGCTCGTATTCTATGCCTTGCGGTTGGTCCTCTGTACCTGAGTTACGCTGCGTTCGTACAAGTTGAAAAGGTCAGTGAGTTGTGCAAAGATAAGGCTGATGGACAAGCCTTGCAGACAACCGACCAAGTTCCCTACAAAGTTGCCCCCGAAGGGGTGTGCTTACATTGACCCTTCACCTTCAGTACGAGCAGGAAACAAAGGAAATCCGCACGGACGTGGAAGCCTCACGGGAGATGAACGGGCAGACGGTCTATTTCGATGATGATCACCATCCGATCATCAACGAGAATGAAACTAAAGCAGAGGAGCCCCTCTTTGCCCCTGAGGAATACAGCCTGTAGACACAGAATGTGTCAAGGGTGAACAAAGAAAGTTCCGAGAACAAGTACGACCTATAGGTCAAAAAAATAATGAGGGAGACGACAAACGAATGTCGTCTCCCTCATTTATTTATATACAGCAAGTAATTTTTCGGGGACACAGCCGAAGCAGTCACAAGTCCAACATCGAGGTCCCTTCATTCTAACCTCTGCCTTTTATAGTTTCACCACTACCCGATTGCCATTGTACTTGACCTGTTTACCTTTGACCGCATGGTCGATGTCAAGACCTTGCGCATGTGTCGGACTGACAAGGATGATGTTGAACTTACGGTTTTTCAGCATACCATTGAATGTACCTTTACGGGATCCGATGGTCAGCGTATGCTGGCGCTCGTTCCATGTCATCGGGATGGTGGCATAGCATCCTTTCTCATAGTTGTAGTTGGTATTCTCGTCCTCATAGAGCGTGAAGCTGCCGTCACGCCCGGCGAAGATATAGAGATCGATGGTCTCGGCAGGCTTCTCGTCACTCCATTCCATCTCCGGTCCTACGGGCAGCAGACTGCCCTCAGGCACAAAGACGGGAATGCGCTCCAAGGGAGCATCGGCCGTGATGGTCTGCCCACCGGCATAATGCTTACCCGAGAGCAGGTCGTACCAACCACGCTGAGCGGGCAGGTAGACCTCACGGCTACGTGCCTGATACTTCGCCACGGGGCAAGCCATCAGCGAGGGACCGAACATCCACTGATCCTTGACATTGTATACCTTGTCATCGCCATTGAAGTCCATCACCAGCGCACGCATCATCGTATAGTCACTAAAGTGCACGGCACCGGCCAAAGAATAGATATAGGGCATCAGCCGATAGCGCAGACGGTCATACCACACGATAGCCTTGTAAGCAGGATGCGACTCCGGCGCGATGTTCCACGCCTCACGCAGCGGCCACTGTCCATGGGTACGGTAGAGCGGAATGAAGCATCCGAACTCATTCCAACGGGTCTGCAGCTCACGCCACTCCTTCAAGTCGGCGTTTTCCTCACCGGTCTGATCATAGAGCTGTTGGGCTTTGACATAGCGGTTCTCCACCGAGAAGCCACCCTGATCCATGCCCCAGAAGGGCAGTCCGGCAAGGTTATAGTTCAGTCCGGCCGTCATCTGCGCCCGCATGTCTTCCCATCGTGTGCCGATGTCACCGCTCCACGTTGCTGTGGAGTAGCGCTGTTCACCGGCAAAGCCACTACGCGTAAGCAGGAAGACACGCTGGTTGGGATTTACTTCTCGCTGTCCATTGTAGATGGCATCGGCGTTGGCGAGTGAGTAAGCGTTAAAGTACTCGGTCGAAGAGCCCATAACTGTCGGGCCGCTGAGCGCCTTGCGATACCACATCGGCGTGCAGTCGCGCACATTAGGTTCTGAAGCATCCATCCACCAGGCATCGATGCCAAAGTGATATTTCGAGTAGAGATTCTCGTCCATCTGCCGCCAGAACATCTTGCGGGCACCTTCGGCATAGGCATCGTAGAACGAGTTCATATAGCCGGGACCCACCCAGTCGCGAATGGAATCGGCGATACTCTGATGATACATCCATCCGTGGGCATCGAGCTCTTGGTAGTTTTTCGTGTTGGGATAGAACTTTGGCCACACTGAAATCATGAAGCGTCCATGCATCTGATGCACGCTGTCGAGCATGGCCTGCGGGTTGGGGTAGCGCGAAGCCTCGAACTGATGGCTGCCCCACTGGTCGTCGGCCCAGTAGTTCCAGTCCTGCACGATGTTGTCAACGGGAATATGGCGACGCCGGAACTCCGCGAGCGTCTGCTCGATGTCGCCGCTGGTCTTGTAGCGTTCCCGGCTCTGCCAGAATCCTAATGCCCATTTCGGCAACACCTGCGCCTTACCCGTCAGCGTGCGGTAGCCGTGGATGATCTCATCAGTGGTGTTGCCGGCGATGAAATAGTAGTCAAGGTCTTTTGCCATCTCGCTCCACACGGTCAGCTGTTGCTGGCGTTCCTCACTGCACGGAGGCGCTACTCTCAGCGAGCAATACGACACATCGCCGTCGGGCAACCAGTCGATAAGCAGCTTCACCCTCTGTCCGGCTTTCATCGGAACGTTGAACCGGCACGCATTGGGATTCCATGCCTGACGCCAATGTTCGGGCACTACTTCCTTGCCGTCGACATATACTTTGGTATATCCGGCGTAGTAGAGATTGAAATGATAGTCGTTGTCGACGGGTGCTTCCAGGTATCCTTCATAGGTCACATGGGCACCGTTGAGTTTGAAACCGGCAGGCAGATGGCTCACGTCGCCGTCGCTGTTGTGCTTCAGTGCCAAAGCAGGCAGGCTCACCTCGTAGCAGATGCTGTCCTCACCCCGTGTGATGGTCTTTCCGTCACGGTCGGTGTAGGTACCGGTGAGGTTTCCTGCCACTCCGTTCTTGTCATAAAGGCGGAAAGCGCGGTTCAGCGGCAGGTTCTCACCCGGGTTTCCGAAGCGGCAATAGCTGTAAGAATCCCACAGGATGCCATAGCCTTTGTTGCTCACCACAAAGGGCACGCTGACCTTGGTGTTGTACTGATAGAGCTCCTCGTTCAGCCCCTTCATGTTCAGTTCGTTGGCCTGGTGCTGTCCCAGTCCATAGAGAGCTTCGCCCTTGTTGTCGGCAAAGCGCAGCAGCCACGTCCACCCGTGCTTTTGCGCATCGGTGAGATGGCTGTCCACGCCAATTTCGCGCTCCGGCACCGTATAGGGGAAGAGCTGCTTGCCACCGGTGTCCTCGGCAAGGATCTGCTTGCCGTTCTCGTCGTAGAAGCGGACGAGTCCGGTCTGTTTGTCGACTTTCGCCACGACGGCGGAGGTGTTGATCTTCACGTCACGGCTGTCTTCCGATACAGAATAATTAAAGGTGGGCATCGGCTGTTTCACAATGATAAGACTCTGCTTCTCGGGAAAAGTCTTCTCGCGGGTAGCCTCCACACGGATAATTTTCTTGCCGATGACCTGCAGGCGTACCCATTGCGGGTCGTTGGGACCAGGATGGGGCACCTCCACGGTGATGAAGTTGCCGCTGCGCGTAAACGACGCTGCGGACAAGCCCATGCTGGCGAGCAGCATCAGGGCGGCAATCAAGTATTTGTGATGAATGTGCATGATGGTATTTAGATGATGATTGTATTGCTATTCTTAAAGGACCGTCAGCTCAGTCCTTGACATATTTCTTGCCTTGAAACAAGTAGATGCCCCTCGGCAGTCCAGCCTCCCGAATGTTGCTCACATGGGGTTTGACGATACGTCCGCAAAGATCATAGACGTTACCCTCGCTGCTTTCCCCAGCGAAGACAAGGCTGATGGCAGTCGTGGGCGGCACCGGGTAAGTACTCTCGTAGTCTTCCTTCGCCTCACTGACGCCTGCTGTGATGCCATCCAAATCGTATTGGTCACAAACCGAGCCGTCACGGCGGTAAAAGATGGTCATCGTGTTGGAGCCCGTGGCATTGGTGTCCCACACAAAGGGGATGATGCCGCCCTGCATGGCCTCTGTGGTGACCAATTGATACCAGTATTGTCGGCTCTCGTCGTGCTTGGCCTGCGTACCCTCCGAAGCGGACAAGGTTCGGTGGATATTGGTATTGATATAGGTTGATGAATGGACTGATCGTTAATGATAACGTACAGCTCCTCACTATATTATTTCTATCTCAAAATTAATGAATCTTTCCGAGGTTCTACACTTATGATTCTAACAATCACCTTTGAAAGATCCACAGGTTGCAGAGTGCATTTCCTCAAGCCTCATAGAGAGTAAGAAATCGCATGGAAAGCGCTTCCAAACACCTTGTCTACCCGACACTACCTTTATAAACACAAGAAGAGTCATACTTTCACCAACTGGATGGCAAAGCCGCCGCTCTTAGCCAGGTGGAGGGCAAGTATGGTTTCGTGGTTAACCATTTGCTGATCTATCGTCATGGAATAAGGATTCTTGTCATACTCCGCCGTGGGTCCGTCCTTATAAATGATGGCCTTGTAAGATGCACCCGGGGTAAGGAAGTCAAGCTTAAGTGACAGGTCGCGGGCATGCTCATCGGTCATTCCTCCCACAAACCAATTCTCGCTGTCACGGTCTTTTCGGGCCGTAACGATATACTTACCAATCTCTGCCATCGGCACCAATGTGCGCTGCCAGTTAGTCGGGACGCTCTCAATGAAAGCAAAAGCAGGCTGATGATCATAGTTCTCTATCTCGTCAGCAGCCATCTGCCAAGGTGCATAGACAACGATATACTCTGCTAACTGCTTTGCCAGTGTAGTGTGCGGATGTGTCCGCGGATAGACACGCCCTTCAAGGTTGAAGATGCCCGGCGTGAAATCAATCGGTCCAGCCAACTGGCGAGTGAAAGGAATGACACAAAGATGGTAAGGTGGATTGCCGCCACCAGCATCCCATGCGTTCCACTCCTGCCCGCGGACACCCTCACCCGAGATAAGGTTAGGATAAGTACGCTGAAGACCTGTTGGCATGACAGGCTCATGGTTGACCACCATGATATGGTGGCGGGCAGCCGCCTCAATCACCTTACGGTAATGGCGTACGCCATACTGTGAGTGCTGAAGCTCCTTGTTGTCCATCAGCCGGTTGACATAACCCGTCTTGACAGCCTTGATGCCCATCTTCTCATAGAGGGTGAACGCCTCCTCCAGCTGATTCTCATAGTTCTTGACTGCACCGCCCGTCTCGTTGTGGGCTATAAGTGACACCCCCTTTGAGAGTGCGTACTTCTGCAGTCCACTAAAGTCATAGTCAGGATAAGGCTTGGTGAAGGAGAACTTGTCGCCCTCCTTGCCCCAGTCGCCATCCCAGCCGTAGTTCCAACCCTCTACGAGCACACCCTTGAAACCATGGCGTGCAGCAAAGTCAATGTAGCGTTTCGCGTTGGCAGTGGTGGCTCCATGCTTCGGTCCCTGCGCCCATGTGGCTGTCTGCATGTGATAAGACCACCACACACCAACGTATTTATCCGTTGTGAGCCATGAGGTATCCTTGATCTTGCACGGTTCGTTGAGGTTCAGCATGACACGGTTGGCAATCAGGCCGCCCGGCGTAGTCTCCACAGAGAGCATGCGCCATGGTGAGACGAAAGGTGTCTTGCCAAACACCAATTCGCCCGTTGACCACGGAACCAGCTCTGCTTTCAGTCTTACATTGCCATTCTCCGCCTCAACCAGTTTCACATTGAGCGATGAATAGTCGGTAAGGTTTGCCTCATGCAGCATCATGTAGAGGTCAGGCTTTACCTCAATGGTCACCGGCGTGCATACCTTCTGTTTCTTACTTAGTGGTGCTTTCGTCCAAAGCCCCTCAAAGTAGTCGGTATCAAACGGAAGCGTCCATGCTTCTGGATCACCCTTGAAGCAGAACTCCGTTTCCTCGTCCATAATGACGAAGTCCTTTAGGTTCTTCTGCTCGGGAAAGACGTACCTAAACCCCATACCGTTATTAAACAGACGGAACACAATTGCCAGTCTACGCTGCAGGCCCCTGCGTTGGATGAGTTGCATGGTGAGTTCGTTGTAGTGATTGCGGACAGTTGTCTCCTCGCCCCACGGCTCTTCCCATGTTTCATCCTTCGCAGCACGGGAGAAACCCATTATGCGGAAGTCACGGTCAAGGTCACCGTCCTTCAGTTTCATACCTAAGCCAGAAGGCAACAAAATTACTTCCTTTCCACGGCTCAACCTGTAATAAGGATGTCCTGTATTATCAACACCAACCGTCAGCGTAAGATTGCCTGAAGGAGAACTCAGCGTAGCCGACAACTTTGCAGTTATCGACAACGGCAAAACTGCAAGGCTGAGAAGCAAAAGAATGTGTTTTAAAAGATAACGTTTCATCATATCCTAATTTGTTTATGCTATGGAGCAAAAGGAGTGAAAGAGAGTTATGTGAGATACGCCGACACCCTCATTTTCTATCATAAGGAAGGACTCACCCACTAACATGTTTGACTTTATTCCTTCAACTCCATAACACCCCAAAATTCTAAATTCAAAAGGTATCAAGAATAGCTTTTGCCTCTGCTGTCTTCAGCTGTATGAGATCATTGTAAGCCTCCGTGACCTTCTCACTGCCTGGATGAGCAATACGTGCCTGATACCATCGATAGATGAGTTCGAGGTCAGACTGCCGGTAACTTACACCCGTGAACTGCTGCAACATGACGAGATACTTATAACCATACTCCAGTGTAGGCTCGATGGTGGTTCCCTCACCGTAGTCGTTCCATGTGCTGATTTGCAGGTAAGAAAGCCCTGCAGCCTTGGCAGCGTTGAGCTGACGCAGGAAGAGGGCACCGTTTTCCCTGTCGTATGTGGTGTAGCCATTGCCTGCGCCGCCGTCTTTATAATAGTCCCAAAAGCCTGGCATGGCACCGCCGACATAGCATTCAAACTTCTTTGCATCGGCATAATCGGGCGAAGGATTGACCCAAGTGTACTCTCCTTGTGCGTTATTTGTGTAACTGCCCTCGTTGGCAAGATTGCTGTGGCCGTTCAGGACGAGGAACATTGGCTGCACGGAGAGTATGGAAAATGTACGGTACCAGTCCTTTCCCGTCACCATCTGCTGTGGTCCGAAGTCCAGCAACAGTGGATGTCCATTAACCTTCACATAGCTGTCGTCCTTGAAGAAGGTCTCTGCCAGATAACGCATGTCTTGCCGGGCTGCCGTAACCTTGTCGGACGCACCGGAGAGGGAATTATCCTCATAAACGACACTCATCTTCAGTCCTGCCCGCTTCAGGGCACGGAAAAGGGCTTCTGTGTTCGACTTGTGCAATGCGACGGTGTTGTCGCTGCTTATACCGTACCAGTCGACCATCACACCATCCAGTCCAGCATACTTCATGAGCAGGCACTGATAGTCAAGCACGGCCTCGTCGCCGCTGGCATAAGGACCTGTGAGCGGATAATAGTGGGAAGCGATCTCGCGCTTGCCCTTGGCATCAGTTTTGTTTGGGTCACAGTTCTTCATTGTCCAGTGATATCCCCACTTGCCCTCATTGAGTTTGTTTGACGTACTGGTTTCAAACCACGGCATGAAATGGGCATATATCTGCATCTGATTTGCTTTCTTCACAGCAATAGGAGTCACCTGCACTGTCGTCTGTGCCTCCGCTCCTTTAGTCGGCGCGCCCTCATAGCTGTCAGCACAGGATGCTATCAGCAGTCCGGAGACAACAACTAATGGAATAAATAATTTTATCTTCATGATCTTTTTCTTTCGTTGTTTGAATGACGGTTGGAATGGACTGTCCAGATGACCGATGGCTTTCTGTGTACAGTCCATCTCCCCTCCCTTAGATAATCTTGAATCACATTAACAGTTTATTTAATACATATCTATTTGTTATACCCAGGGTTCTGCTTCAGCTTAGGATTCTTATCCAGCTCTTCCTGCGGAATCGGATAGATGCCTGTATGATGGTCAGTAGGGTCAGCAGGTTTTTCCCACCATGCCTGGAAGTAGGTGCCAAAACGAATGTTTGTCGTACGCCGCAGATTCTCAAAGACAAACTCATGCTTCCACTCCGTATCGAGGTCGTCAAGCGTAAGGGTGGTGAGGTCTTCGAGACCGGCACGCCTGCGAATCTGGTTGATATAAGTGAGCGCTGTCGAAGTATAACCCATACGGAAATTACACTCAGCCTGCATCATCAGTATCTCGGCATAGCGCATCAGCACCCAGTCGTTGTCACGCTCCCATGAGTCGGTGGCACTCCACTCGTACTTGTTGAGTCGCGCACCGGCATTCTGCACGGCATTCTCAAAGTTATCAATGTTCTCGGTGTAGTTCAATGGCTCTCCGTTGTCCATAAGAACTTCTGATCCATCTTTGGCACTGTACTGCTGTCCGACGAGGAGACTACTGCGGCGGACATCCTTCTCATCGAAAGAAGAGTAGAGCCCGGGCTGGGCGCAAATACCGTTTCCACACCATTGGTAGACACCTGCCGGATCAAAGGCCAGCTTCTGGTTGTAATGATAGGTCATACTGGCGAGATAGTTGCCAACAGTTCCCTGCTTATGGTCGTAAGGAATGGCGAAGATAATCTCCGGCGACTTCTCATTCTGAATGGCAAAGCTTGCCTTATAGTTCGGAGTCAGACTGTAACCCTGAACCTTGTCACAGGCATCAAGACAATCCTGCCAGCGTGCCTTACCCGTATAGACCTCCGCATTGAGGTAGAGACGGGCCAGAAGGGTGCTGGCCACGTTCTGCGTGAAGCGTCCGTAGATGACACCCGACGGGAGAAGCGGAAGGATTTCCTTGAGTTCTCGCTCCACAAAGTCGAACACCTCGGCACGGGAAGAGTTTGCAGGCAATTCCTTCTTGGTGAAATCGGTAGAGATAGGCACGTTTCCGAAACAGTCGAGGAGGTTGTAATAGTAGTAGGCACGCAGTCCGCGCAGCTCTGCCTCCACTTTCTTCTTCGCCTCATCGGTGAGTCCGCTCTGCTCAACCTGGTAGATGATGGCATTCACTTTCGACACACCCGTGAAGTTATAACGCCATACGGAGAGGATACCAGTGTTCCTGGCGTCCCAGCTGTGACGCTGGAACTGCTGGTAACGGCCTCCGTCGTACCAGTCTGTACCTCGGGTAGGGATACAAGCCTCATCGCTTGAGCACTCTTGGGTGAAGAAAACATACTCACACGTAGGATAGCAGATGACGCCATTGCCCTCAGGTGTGCCTGAACCATAGCCACGGAGCGTAGCGTAGGCACCGCCGACGATGGTGGAAACCTCTGCCTCACTCTTTCCGTAGTCGTCCATTGACACCTTGTCGTAGAGCGTTTCGTTGAGATCGGTACAGGAAGTGAGTGCCAGCAGCAGCCCTACTCCCAGCCAGACCTTCCGCTTGGGAAGGATATTTGATATGCTGATATTCAATCGTTTCATAATTGGTATAGTCTTATAAAGTTGATTTTATGGTCTTCAGAAGCCTATGTTCAGACCAATAGAGAATGTACGTGGACGCGGATAGCTGTTGAAGAAGTCAATACCCGGTGAGTTCAGCACATTGTCGGGTATACTGACCTCTGGGTCGATGCCTTTGTAGCCTGTAATACAGAAGAGGTTTTCTCCTGTCACATAGAAGCGCAGACGGCTAAGCCCCATCTTCCTAATGACATTTACAGGCACAGAATACCCCAAGGTGATGGACTGGAGACGGAAGAAGTCTCCGTTCTCTATGAAGTAGTCAGAGAAGGTCGGGTTGTCAGTGATGCCACTCGTCATGAAGTCATCCAATGTATTCTGTGATGGGAAACGTGTCGGGTCATACATGACCATGCGGCTTACGTTCAGCACTTTCTGTCCGAACATGCCATAGGCAGCCACGCTGGCATCGAAGTCACGCCACGTAGCACTGAGCGAGATGCCGAAGTTCCATTTCGGCATGGCTGATCCCAGATAGCCCTCCTTCACCTTTCCGTTCTCATCTTTCTCAAGGATATACTTGCCTTCCTCCGAGATGCCTGTGCAGTGAGGTCCCCAAAAGGCACCTGCAGGGTATCCTTCCTTAATGACTTGTGAGTAGATGTCAGACATACCGCGCACGTTGTGAAGCGAGCCGGCCTGCAAGCCAACAGCCTGATATTGGTCATTAGAGAGTTTGGTAATCTCCTGATGATTATAAGCCACAGACATATTGGCATCCAAAGTCCAGTCATTCGTACGCAAGACCTTGTAGCCAAGGGTTAATTCAAATCCCTTGTTGACCAAGTCGCCTACATTGGCAAGCATAGTACCGACGAGATAAGGAGGCTGCGGAACGGGATAAGTCCAAAGCAGGTCAGAGGTTTTCTTGTAGTAAAGCTCCAAAGTACCGTTCAGCTTGTTGAAAACAGAGAAATCAACTCCAAGATTCCATTGTGCCGTTGACTCCCACTTAAGATCTGGGTTGGCATTCTGGATCTGTGCGTAAGAGTTCTTCCATGTTCCGGTAGTGCCGTCATAGTAAGCTGCACCAGAGGCAGAGAGGATGGAGAGTGACTTGTACTCGCCGATACCGTTTTGGTTACCCGTCACACCGAAGCCTGCACGCAACTTCAGATTGTCGAGCCAGCTACGTGTTGCAGCCATGAACGGCTCCTCTGAGATGCGCCATGCAAGAGAGAGCGAAGGGAACATACCCCACTTGTGGTTGTCACCAAAGCGGGAAGAACCATCATCACGGACAGTGGCAGTGAGCATATAACGGTCAAGGAGACTATAGTTGACACGGCCGAAGAAGGAGATAAGCTTGGACTCGCCCTTATAAGAGCTTACATCACCCTGACGGTAGTCCGTCCCGGCTGCAAGATTATTATACCCGAAAGCATCTGAGTCAAATCCAGAGCGTGTTGCGCTGAAACCTTCATAGACATTGTCAAGATAAGAGTAACCTGCCATGACGTTCAAATGATGAATGTCTGCAAACCTCTTGTCGTAGTTAAGATAGAGCTCAAGTTGTTTGTTGGTGTAATCATCATAGATGCGCTGTCCCCATCCCTTCTCGCTCTGTCCTTCCATGCGTGCATAGGTAGGCTTGTAGAGTCCGGCTTTCGACTGGTTCCACTCGTATGAAGTGTTGACCGTAGCTGTCAGTCCGTCAAAGACGGAGAGCTCAGCCTTCAGATAGCCAAGAAGACGGTGACGCTTGCGGTCTTCCGTGCGGTTATTATTCAGTTCAACAGGGTTCTCGGTGTTTGTTCCGTTCAGCTGGGCATAGCTTCCATTCGGATTGTGAACAGGGAATGTAGGCTGAAGGTTGGTCATCCGCTCAAAGATCCGGTTGTCAATAGGATGCCAGCTGTCGAAGTTGGCGTTGATACCTTCATCCAGACGCAGACGGCTGTTGAGTCCTGTCTGGTATGCAGAGAGCGAGCCAGCGAGACGGTTCATCGTATTGTGCTCAATGACACCTTGGTTATTGTTGTAAGTGAAACTGGCACGGTATCCATGGCCTTTCTTTGAGGAAGAGAAATTGATGTTATGGCTGTGGGAAATAGCTGTACGCATGAGTTCCTTCTGCCAATCGGTGCTTGCACCATAGTCCAAGGCACCCATGTTGCCTGTTGAGCGGACATATCCGCGCCACTGATCAGCAGAGAGCAGGTCAAGCCTCTTTGCTGGTGTGGCAAAGGCTACGTAGCCATTATACTGGATGGTATTGATCTCTGTGTCGGAACCCTGACGGTTGGTGGTGATGATAATGACACCGTTGGCACCACGTGATCCATAGATGGCAGCGGCTGAAGCATCCTTCAAGACATCCATACTGACAATCTCAGAAGGCTGCACCGAGTTGATATCAACCCCCGGGATACCGTCGACAACGACCAGCGGACCATTACTGGCAGAGAGTGACGTACCACCACGCAGGCGGACAGAGGCCCCCGACTCAACGGCTCCTGAACTTTGGACAACGGAAAGGCCCGCCACCTTACCTTGCAGAAGCTGTTCGGTAGAGGTGATGACACCTTGCTTCATGTCCTTGGAACTAATGGAGGAGATGGCACCTGTAAGGTCACTCTTGCGCATCTTGCCGTAACCAACGCCTACGACAGTCACATCGTCGAGCGTCTTGGCATCCTCTTCCATCACGATGTTCAGGCCTTGTGCTGCCTGAACCTTCCGGCTGATATAGCCTACATAGGAGATTTCGAGCATTGCACCTTTCTTGCATTGCAAGGAGAAGTTACCGTCAATATCGGTAATGGCACCCACCTTTCCGCCCACCACGCTCACCGTGGCACCGACAATAGGTTCCTGACCGGTATCGACAACCGTACCACTGGCGGTAAAGTCCTGTGCTGACACATTGCTACAGAACAGCATCATCACAAAGAGGATGAGTCCCGATAGTTTATTTTGAATTATTAATCTCATAGATTATAATGCTTTTATGGATTGGATAAGATTCTGGAGAGTGTCTGTCCGCACTCTTCTTACTTGTTTAATCAGGAATAACGAGTGGGATTGTTGTCTCTACAACGATCCCCTTCTGGCTCTTGATGGTAACCTTCAGTTCAGTGGCATCAGTGCCCTGAAGTTCCTTGTTCAGGTCAATGGTTGCCTCCCGTTTGTCGCGCACGCCTGGCATGGGGCCTGTCAGGGTCTTCTTTCCTGCCACGATGGTATAGGTTAGGTCACCGGCTGTACGTTCGTTGTACTCACGGGTCAGCGTAAGGATGTCCTTGGCACTTACGCGTGTCGGGAAGAAAGAGAAGACGGGATCAGGATAGGGAGTCGCAGTTCCGGCTTTCTGCACTTGGTCGCCACTGTTGGCCCCCCATTGATTGGCCCCCTTATCATCTTTGATGACTTCGACTATAAGATAGGTCATGTTCTCCAGCTGGAAGTTGGCTTTCTCGTCAGGATTGGCAAGGATGGTAGCGGCATCCGGCTGGCCTTCGTCCTGAGGATTATAAGCATAATAGGTGCCGGGAACACCCACATTCCACGCGTAGAGGCCGTTGGAGAGTTTCTTCACCTCTGTCTTGGCAAGCACTGCCGGGCGCCATACATCCAGACTTTGTATCACAGTCCAGTCATTCAGGCCTGAGTGGACACCGAACTGGACGAAGTTGGCATCCTTTGAAATCTCTGTCATCGTCCTGCCACCTAATTTATATACGTCAGGATTGACGAGAACAGTCAAAGGATCGTCCAAAGTGAACTTCTCAGAAAAGCCTGCTGACTTGCGGCCACTATAGAACCGGATGGCTGCCCCCGATTTCTTGAACTCATCAAATTCCAGCCGACTGTCGGGTGCAGCAAACTCTGTTGACCACAGGTTGTCCTCTTTGGTCTTCAGTTGCTGCCAGAAGCCAGGCCAGTCGGGATTCTCAAAGGCAGACACGTCGCAATGGAAATACTTGGTAGGAACCATCGTCTTCTTATAGATGTTGTTACCAAGGTACTCCAACTTGGCAAAGTCTGACGAATTGGCGCCGTTTCCGGCATCCGGTTCAGTAGGCTGCCATGCCCACAGGTAGAGGTCAACACCTTCCGGAAAGCCCACATCAGTGACATCATAATAGAAAGTAACTTCTTCATCGCCCGTGAAAACTGCCGGAACAGTCCAGCACTTCGGCGTTCCCACCTTTGTACCGGCAAACAGCGCGAGCGGAAGCAGACACATCAGGGCAAATAATATCTTCTTCATAGTCATTTACTTTACAGCTTGCATGAGGTTATACGTATAGGAAACAAATGCCTGGCCATTGGTCTTGCGTGTCAGACGGTACTCCAGCGTCTTTGTGTTGCCCGGCACTGCAGTCACCGCGAGGGCTGTCTCTGTCTTGCCGTCATTGAGGAGGATACGACTGGCTGCGTTGTCGCTCTTGGTAAAATTGTAGTCCATCTGCCACGTTCCGCCCGTGGGCAACAGCCGCGGAGCATTGCCTTCCACGGAGAAAGTGGTGGCGTTGCCTGCGTCATCCTGGTTGAGAGTAATGACAAACGTGTCGAAGTCCAACAGGTCAGTCAGCGTCTTTGCACGGGCATTTGACTCATCAGTCTGCACAACGGAGTTCAGCACCCACTTCCCTCCCACCTTCTCGGTCAGCGTAATCGGGGCTGTGTAGTCACCGTCATCAACCGTGGAACACCCTGTGAACGTCATTGCCGCCAACAACAACAGCATGATGCCAAGCATTTTACTTGTGATTGTTCTCATAGTGAATCTTGTTTTTAGTTATAAAAAAATGCTTTCGTTTGGATTTTCTTACCGGCAAAGGTAGCTATCCTTTTACTTTTATTAAAGAAAACTATCGAATGTATAAGGGGAAAAAGCAAAGCATGAATACTAAAAGGCTGATAATCAGCTTTTCTATACTTCATCTTCCGGACTGGAATATAATATAAATATTACCCATATATTCTGATCCAGACAGGGTATATGGGCTCAAATTATGATCATAAGGGAAGGAGGTGGAGGACTGTCCGGTGTCCTCATATCTCCATGATCTTTCGCTCAAACTGATCATTATCAATGCGTGAGCGGTTCTTGACACGCGACTTATAGGTATTGATGGTGTGCACAGAGTAATTCAGGAACTTGGCAATGCGCTCCGAATCGGTGATGCCGAGACGGATAAGGGCAAAGATTCGCATCTCCGTGGTGAGCGACTTTGGCTTATCCGCTGCTTTCAGGCCGACAGAGTCATCAAACAGCTCGTTGTATTTGTCAATGAATTGGGGAAACAGCTTTAGGAATGTTTCATCAAAATCGGCAAACATCGACTTTCTTTCTGCTATCAGCTCACTCTCTTTCAGTGAGGAACGGAGATCCTCAAAACTGTGGGTGGCAATCTTCCTGTCGATAGTCCGATAGAGTTTCTCCACTTTATTGATATATTCGGAATTAATATAAAACGACCGGCCAATGTACTCGTCCTTGATTTTATTGACTTCTTCCAACTGGCAGTTTTTTGCCTCCAGTTGTCTGTTGCGCTTGGTAATGGTATACTGTGCCTTCTTCAGCTTTACCATCTGGCGCCGGATCAGCCACCAGCTCATGAACAAGCCCAGCACAAAGAGAATGGCAATGACGGCAGCCACAGCTATGGCATTACGCTGCCCCTGCATTAGCTTGAAGCGGTCTTGCTCTATAATGGGCAGAATGCTGCTTACCTCTATGACCCGCTGGCGTGCTCCATAGAAATTGGCATTGGCAAGTGACTGGCGTACATATTCTGTCGCACGCTGGATGTCACCCTGCCGGTAGAGCAGGCGGGCCAAGGTGCAGAGCGCAGTGGTCTCCCGTGTTGCTCCCTCATTGTCATAGATTGCAGCTTGGGCAAGATAATCAATGGCCTGGTCGTCATTTTTCAGGAAGAGGTAGCTCCATCCGATGCAGGAAGTAACAATGGCCTTCTGGTGAACAGCCGTTCCTTTCTGCTGCAGGAACTGTCTGAAGGTATCAAGACAGGCAGCATATCGCCGCTCTTTCATCTGCCGCATTCCCACGGCATAGAGCCATTCGGCAGAGCCACGACGCAGATAGTGGAGAAGGGAATCGGTATAGACACTTCCTTGACGGACGTACTGTTGCTGGTAAGGCTGTGTGCGGGTATAGTCGGAGACGTCATAGTAGAGGCGGGAAGCCGTGGTGAAATAAATCTTGCAGTAGGCCGGCGTGGCCCCTTCCGTGTGAATGGCAGCAAGCTCATCAAAGGCTTCCTTGTACAATCCGGCTGACAGCAGGCAAAAAACAAGGTCACAGCGTGCCTCCACCTCATAGTCAATACGCTGCAAACGGCGTGCCTCTGTGAGCATGTGGTTAGCATAGACATATGCTGAATCGTACTGATAGGAAGAGTACTCATTGAAAAGAACGCGGCAGACCTCAAACCGCTGCGAAGGCTTCAGCACTCCCCTGCGTGTTTTTACCTTCTTGATGTTGTCGAGTTTCCTGTTCTCATACTGCCCTTTCAGCTTCAGGCTCCGGTCCAACCGGCTCAGACAATCTTCACTTTTTCCTTCCGAAGCCGACAAAAGGGCTGGGACAGCCATACAAAGACATAGGAAAAACAGTCTTATTGTTATTTTCATTGCAGAAACTCGTTAATTGGTTATCAAGTAGGTTCCTCACCCAACATGCCTGCAAATATAACCTTTTTTTTACAAAAAACAAAATATCGGTTGGAAAAATAGTACACGGAAATGACATATCTGCCCTTATTTCGGTAAAAAAAGTCCATATATGATGCAACAATTGTATAAAATAGTGAATGCCATCAACATTTTCGGCCGACCTGTTTCATCATTGAAAGGAAAAACTGTAACTTTGCGATACGAGAGAACAGAACGGGCGGAACGCCAGATTTCGCCATAACACATAATTTATACGCACATGGATTACAAGATGATCGTGCTCGATCTTGACGGCACGCTGACAAATAGTAAGAAAGAGATGACACCCCGCACGCGCGACGCACTGCTGAAAGCTGAGCAGCGGGGCGTGCGCATCGTACTCGCATCGGGCCGCCCCACCTACGGCATCACGGCACTCGCTGAGGAACTGGACCTGAAGACTTACCAAGGTTTTATCCTTGCCTTCAACGGCGGACGCATCACCGACTGCGCTACGGGCAAGGTGGTCTTTGACCAACCTTTAAATCCTGAGGTTGTGCCCCCACTCTACGAGGCCGTCAAGAAACACGGCATGGAGATGCTCACCTATCAGGACGAGAAGATCGCGGCAACGAAGAAGGCCAACAAATATGTCCTCCACGAGGCGTTCATCAACAAGATGCCGGTCGTGGAATACACGGATTTCATCCATCAGATCCGCTACCCGATCAACAAATGCCTGGTCGTCGGCGACCCGGCTCCGCTGCATGAGCTCGAGCTGCAACTGGCCGGGACGTTCAAAGGCATGATGGATGTCTACCGCTCGGCCGGGTTCTTCCTGGAGTGCGTGCCGCCCGGCATCGACAAGGCTCACTCGCTGAAGCGTCTCTTTGAGCTGACCGGCATCCGCCGCGAGGAGGTCATCGCCTGCGGCGACGGCTACAACGATCAGAGCATGATACGCTTCGCAGGACTCGGCGTCGCCATGGCCAACGCTCCGAAAGACATACAGGACACGGCCGACTACATCACTTACAGCAACGAGGAGGATGGTGTGGCGCATGTGGTCGAGAAGTTTATCCTGAAATAGATCTGTTGGGAAAACTGACATTTTTCGGCCCTTTTCTTTGCGTTTTTCTGCACCAAGGTGTCCTTTGCGCTGAATTTTACGATTCTCAGCTTATTTTTGTAACATACTGATCGTCAGGCAAATACAAACAACATCGAGAGCTTTAGCGCTCAAAAAGCCTCTTTAGTCATGAAAAAATTGCTGAAAGCATGTCCCAAAGTACCTTTCTGATGCTGTCATCTAAGCTTTCTGACCCGGTCATCTCGGCTTTCTGACCTGATCATCACGCCGAGATGACCAGGTCAGAAAGCCTCTTTGATCACTTCATCTCGGAATTCTCTCTCAAAGCGCCTTCCTCGCTTCTCCAGAATGAAAGCTCATGGTGAACTACTTTTGTAAGATTCTTTGCAACTAAACAGCGGTCCGTGCTCATCTACTCCTTAATTATATATAGCGCTCGCTGTCAATAAAGGCAGCTTTATTGTTCAGTTTTGCCAACTCTTGAAAACAATAGGTCAAACATTGTAAAAATCCTGATTTTTAAGTGCTTGAAAGTTGCAACCTATTATTTTTTTTCCTAAATTTGCCATCATAAACGGACGCGTTGAGAACCGCGTCGCTATCGTGTCTAATCATTCAATCGTCGTGCCTTATGAACTTACCTGTTGTCTTTTGGCTTATCCCTTTGGCCTCTGTCTGTGCCCTGATGATGGCATGGCTGTTCTTCCGTAACATGATGAAGGAAGACGAGGGCACGCCACGCATGAAGGAAATCGCCCTCTACATCCGTCGGGGTGCGATGGCCTATCTGCGACAGCAGTACCGGGTGGTGCTCATTGTGTTTATCGTGCTGGCCATCATCTTTGCCATCATGGCCTACGGCTTCAATGCCCAGAACCCGTGGGTGCCGTTCGCCTTCCTCACGGGCGGTTTCTTCAGCGGTCTTGCCGGTTTCTTCGGCATGAAGACGGCCACCTACGCCAGTGGCCGTACGGCCAACGCGGCACGCGAAGGACTGCACAAAGGACTGAAGATCGCGTTTCGCTCCGGCGCTGTCATGGGGCTCGTCGTCGTGGGACTCGGCTTGCTTGACATCGCCGTCTGGTTTCTGATACTCCATGCCTTCTATAGCGACGTGGATCCACATACCGCTCTCATCACCATCACCACAACGATGCTCACCTTCGGTATGGGCGCTTCCACACAGGCACTCTTCGCCCGTGTCGGCGGCGGCATCTACACCAAGGCGGCTGATGTCGGCGCCGACCTTGTGGGAAAGGTGGAGGCTGACATCCCCGAAGACGACCCGCGCAACCCGGCTACCATCGCCGACAACGTGGGCGATAACGTCGGCGACGTGGCCGGCATGGGCGCCGACCTCTATGAGAGCTATTGCGGCAGCATCCTCTCCACGGCAGCCCTCGGCGCTACGGCCTTTGCCATGAGTGCCGGAGACATGCAGCTCAGGGCGGTCATCGCCCCGATGCTCATCGCCGCAGTGGGGGTCTTTCTCAGCCTCATCGGCATCTTCCTCGTGCGAGCCAAGGACGGAGCGACGATGAAAGACCTGCTCCACGCCCTCGGAATGGGTACAAACACAAGTGCCATCCTCATCGCCTTGGCTACCTTCGCCATTCTCTATTGGCTCCAAATCGACAACTGGATGGGCATAGGATTCTCAGTGGTCAGCGGTCTCACCGCGGGAGTGATCATCGGACAGGCCACGGAATACTATACCTCGCAGAGCTATAAGCCGACGCAACGCATCGCCGAGGCCAGTCAGACGGGTGCCGCCACGGTGATCATCAAGGGCATAGGCACGGGGATGATCTCTACTTGCGTGCCCGTGCTCACCATCTCGGTGGCTATCATGTTGAGCTATCTCTGTGCCAACGGCTTTGACCTGAGCATGAGCGCGGCCAGCATCAGTCACGGACTCTACGGCATCGGTATCGCCGCGGTGGGTATGCTCTCCACACTCGGCATCACGCTCGCCACAGATGCCTACGGTCCTATCGCCGACAACGCAGGCGGAAATGCTGAGATGAGTGGCCTCGGCGAGGAGATTCGTCACCGCACTGACGCACTCGACGCACTGGGCAACACCACAGCCGCTACGGGTAAGGGCTTCGCCATCGGCTCGGCGGCACTCACCGCACTGGCCCTGCTCGCCTCGTATGTCGAGGAGATCAAGCTGGCCATGAGTCGTGCTGAAGCCGGAGGACAGCAGTTCTTCGATGCCGCCGGGCGAGTCTTCGCCCCTGCCAAGGCGACGATACCCGACTTTATGAACTTTTTCCAAGTGAACCTGATGAATCCGCGCGTCCTCGTCGGAGCTTTCCTCGGTGCCATGGCGGCTTTCCTCTTCTGTGGTCTGACCATGGGCGCCGTGGGACGCGCCGCCGTGAAGATGGTCAGTGAGGTGCGCCGGCAGTTCCATGAGATCAAAGGCATTCTTGAGGGGAAAGCCACTCCGGACTACGGCCGATGCGTCGAGATCAGCACGAAGTCGGCACAGCACGAGATGATCCTCCCGTCGCTGTTGGCTATTATCATTCCCATCGTAGTGGGTATGGTACTCGGCGTGGCGGGCGTCCTCGGCCTGCTCGTCGGTGGACTGGCCGCCGGCTTCACTCTCGCCGTGTTCATGGCAAACGCAGGCGGTGCCTGGGACAACGCCAAGAAGAGCGTCGAGGGAGGACGCTTCGGCGGAAAAGGATCGCCCTGCCACAAAGCTACGATTGTCGGCGACACCGTCGGCGATCCTTTTAAAGACACGTCAGGACCCTCCCTCAATATCCTGATCAAACTGATGTCGATGGTGAGCATTGTCATGGCCGGACTGACCGTGGCATGTATGTAAAAGGCAAAAAGAAAGGCGCGGCAACAGTGCCGCGCCCGTATTGTAGTTTTTTTGATAAGTCTAAATCCTGTATCCCACGCTGATCGTCCAGCACTTGATGCGCTCATCGCCGCCGGGACGCTTACCATTGGACTGGTAGACCTTCGACAGCGGAATGCTGTAGCGAAGGTCTACGATGACGCGCTCATACTCCACAGCAACACTCACAGGCACACTCCACAGCACATTGCGCAGACCATTGCCCTTGGTGCTTGTTTTCTCAATATCTGTGGAGTAAGTGTAACTGCCGTTCTCGTTGACCTTGACTTCCTGGGACTCTGTATGCGTGCGGTTCCATAGTCCGATACCCGCCTGCAAGCCGGTGCCCACAGAAAGCTTGTCCGTCGCATACCAACGCGCCATCACGGGGATCTTGAGATAGTCGATCGTGAAATAACTACGGCTGAGGACATTGTAAGTCCCTACCTCCGGATGATCCAACACATTGTCTTTGTAGTTGCAGCCCTCGCGCGAGTAGTAGGCTCCCACGCTGACGGCAAAAGGTGTGCTGATACGGTATTCGAGATCAACGCCGGCCGTAGCTCCCGCCTTATACTTACTTTTCATCGTCCCCACATCATTGACAAGGCTCTCGTCGCTGATGGTGGAGAGATTGAGACCGACATGCGGTATCACGGAAAACGTACCAGGATCTACTTGTGCCCAACCCATGGTAGACATGCCCAGCAGGGCGAATAGTACTGCAATGTGTTTCATATTCTTTTATATCAGGAACTGTTTCTTTCTCAGCAAGGGCTGATCCTCCTTATATATGTTAAGGAGTCTACCCACTTCAAAGTTAGCAATATTTTCTTTCTCCGCGCCCCTTCAGCACAAAAAATACGCCCTCTTCTCAAATTATTGCTCAAATATTTGGTAGACTCGCAAAGTTTTCGTAATTTTGCACACCGTAACAGAGAGCTCCACACAGAGCCTCTCGCTACAAGCATAGGGGCATAGCCCAGCTGGTTTAGAGCGCTGCAGTCACATTGCAGAGGTCATGGGTTCGAGTCCCATTGTCCCTACCAAGCCGTCCATAGCATATCTTTGCTTTGGGCGGTTTTTGCTTTATTTGCGCTGTCTTCCTCCCTTTGTCTCTTGCCCTTTGCTTTGGCCCTCTGCCTTCGTCCCTTGTTCCGCCCTTGTCCCTTTTGGAGTTCTGTTCGTCGCGATATATCGCGACGCTCCCCGCTCCTCCCCTTCTCCCCCTCCTTCCGCGCAGTTTTCCGCAACATTTCCTTCTTCTTCCTGCACTTTGCCAGGAAAAAACCGTAACTTTGCATCTGCCATCCTCTCCCCGGCCCATGAGTCTCTTCTTCTCTCCCCCGGCTTTGCCGATGGCCTCACAAAACAATCAACCAGCAAAACACGCTAAAGCATATGCCAGAACAAAAAAATACCGCGCCCCGTCGCAAAAAGGCTTCCACACCCATCGACCCCACCTACGGCCACTTGCAGCCGCAGGCCATCGACGTGGAGAAAGTGGTGCTCGGTGCCCTGATGATCGACAAGGACGCCTTCTCTGTCGTCTCTGAGCTCATTCGCCCCGAGACCTTCTACGACACGAGCCACCAAAAGATCTTCAAGGCCATCCAAACCCTGAATATGGAGGAAAAGCCCGTCGACATCCTCACCGTCACCAATGAGCTGGAACGAGAAGGTACCATCGACGACGTCGGTGGACCGAACTACATCATCGAGCTTTCCTCTCATGTCGCCTCGTCTGCGCACATCGAGCAGCACTCCAAGATTCTCAAGCAGAAGTTCCTGGCCCGTCAGCTCATCTCCTTCGCCAGCGACATTGAGACCAAGGCCTTTGACACCACCGTCGACGTCGACGAACTCATGCAGGAAGCCGAGGGCAGCCTCTTCGAGCTCTCGCAGAAAAACATGAAGCAGGACTACACCCAGATCGACCCGGTCATCCGCCAGGCCATCGACACCCTGCAAAAGGCTTCCGCCAACACCAGCGGTCTCACAGGTATTCCCTCCGGCTTCACCAAGCTCGACGACATGACCTCAGGTTGGCAGAAGAGTGACCTCGTCATCATCGCAGGACGTCCTGCCATGGGCAAGACCTCGTTTGCGCTGTCCATCGCCAAGAACATCGCCGTCGACTATCAGACCCCTATCGCCTTCTTCTCGCTGGAGATGAACAACGAGCAGCTCGTCGACCGTCTCATCTCCAACGTCTGTGAGATCGAGGGTAAGAAGATCATGAACGGTCAGCTCGCCCGCGACGAGTGGGAGCGCCTCGACAAGAACCTCTCACGCCTCACCGGCGCACCTATCTACATTGACGACACGCCGGGCCTCTCCATCTTTGAGCTCCGTACCAAAGCACGCCGTCTCGTCAGGGAAAAAGGCGTGAAGATCATTATGATCGACTACCTGCAGCTGATGAACGCCAACGGCATGCGCTTCGGCAACCGCCAGGAAGAGGTCTCCACCATCTCGCGATCTCTCAAAGGACTGGCCAAGGAACTCGACATCCCCATCATCGCCCTCTCACAGCTCAACCGTACCGTGGAGAACCGTGAGGGCATCGAGGGCAAGCGCCCGCAGCTGAGCGACCTGCGTGAGTCGGGAGCTATCGAGCAGGATGCCGATATGGTGCTCTTTGTCCACCGCCCCGAGTACTACCGTATCTATCAGGACGAGAAGGGCAACGACCTTCATGGCAAGGCACAGATCATTATCGCCAAGCACCGTAAAGGTGCCACAGGCGACGTACTGCTGACCTTCCAAGGACAGTACACCCGCTTCATGAACCCTGAGGATGCCCAGTTGGCACCACTGCCGGGCGAGATAAACGGCGGAGAGTTCATTGGTTCCAGGATGAATCAGGACTACGGCGGTGCCCAGGAAGCGGATGCTTTCGCCGGTGATCCACTGGCCGGTATGCCTCCAGACGCCGATGGCCCTGCGCCATTCTGATAAATTATTAGAAAATCAAGCAAAAAAGTTTCAGATTATTTGCTCGTGTCAACTTAATTGTCTACCTTTGCACTCACAAACAGAAATAGATACGAATCAACACATAAGGTTATGGCAAGTTTGTACATCCTTCTAAGCATTATTATTAGCATTCGACTGTATCCCACAGTTGGAAGTGAGAAGGTGCGCGTGCATGTCTGACGGACAACAACCATACAGAGCCTTTCCACTTCCATGAGTGGGAAGGCTTTTTTGTTTGGGCAGGTTTCAGGAAATAACAGAGAAAGCAAAAACATTAATACATTAAAGAACATGAGCGACAGACTTTACATTTTCGACACGACGCTCCGCGATGGCGAGCAGGTGCCAGGTTGTCAGTTGAACACAGTGGAAAAGATTCAAGTGGCCAAGCAACTGGAACTGTTGGGCGTGGACGTCATCGAGGCTGGCTTCCCCATCTCCTCACCGGGGGACTTCAACTCTGTGGTGGAAATCTCCAAAGCGGTGACATGGCCGACTATCTGCGCACTGACACGTGCAGTGGAAAAGGACATCGACGTAGCCGCCGAGTCGCTGAAATATGCCAAGCACAAGCGCATCCATACGGGTATCGGAACCAGTGACTCACATATCAAGTATAAGTTCAATTCCAACCGCGAAGACATCCTGGAGCGTGCCGTACGCGCCGTGGCCTACGCCAAGAAGTATGTCGACGACGTAGAGTTCTACGCTGAGGATGCCGGACGCACCGACAACGAGTATCTCGCACGTGTGGTAGAGGCCGTCATCAAGGCCGGTGCCACCGTGGTCAACATCCCTGACACCACCGGCTATTGCCTGCCCAATGAGTACGGTGCCAAGATCAAGTACCTCAAAGAGCATGTCGACAACATCGACAAGGCGATCATCTCCACCCACTGCCACAACGACTTAGGCATGGCAACGGCCAACACACTCGAAGGTGTACTCAACGGCGCACGCCAGGTAGAGGTGACGATCAACGGCATCGGCGAGCGCGCTGGCAACACTTCCTTGGAGGAGATCGCCATGATCCTCAAATGCCATAAGAACATTGGCATCGACACAAACATCAACACACGCAAGATCTATCCTATCTCGCGCATGGTCTCCTCGTTGATGAACATGCCTGTGCAGCCCAACAAGGCCATCGTCGGCCGCAATGCTTTCGCTCATTCCAGTGGTATCCATCAGGACGGTGTGCTGAAAAACGTACAGACCTACGAGATCATCGACCCGAAAGACATCGGACTCGACAACAACGAGATCGTCCTCACCGCACGTTCCGGACGCGCTGCCCTGCGCTATCGTCTGGAGGTCAACGGCGTGGATATCAAGGATGAGGAGACGCTCGACAAGATCTACAAGCAGTTCCTCGTGCTCGCCGACAAGAAGAAAGAGATCACCGACGACGACGTGCTTATGCTTGCCGGTGCTGACCGTACGGAAAATCACAGCGTAAAGCTCGACTATCTGCAGGTGACCACCGGAAAGGGCGTACGCTCCGTGGCAAGCATCGGACTGGACATTGCCGGACAGAAATTCGAGGAGTGCTCCACAGGTAACGGTCCTGTCGACGCCGCCATCTCTGCGCTGAAGCGCATCGTCCGCAAGCAGATGACGCTCAAGGAGTTCACCATCCAGGCCATCTCCAAGGGCTCCGACGACGTCGGCAAGGTGCACATGCAGGTGGAATACGACGGCCAGATCTACTACGGCTTCGGTGCCAACACTGACATCGTCACCGCTTCCGTCGAAGCTTATATCGACTGCATCAATAAGTTCAGAGTCAAATAACATAGCAGAATCCAATAACACATATTATATATATGAATACCCTGTTTGATAAGATTTGGGACAGTCACGTCGTTCAGATTGTCAAGGATGGTCCCACTCAGTTGTATATCGACCGCCTCTACTGCCACGAGGTGACCTCACCTCAGGCCTTCCAAGGCTTGCGTCAGCGCGGACTGAAGGTGTTCCGCCCACAGCAGGTCTATGCCATGCCCGACCACAACATACAAACTCACGACCAGGACAAACCCGTCGCTGATCCTGTGGGACGCAAACAGATCGACACGCTCGACAAGAACTGCAAGGAGTTCGGTGTCACTGAGTTCAAGATGAACACGCCCGAGAATGGTATCATCCATGTCGTAGGCCCTGAGACAGGTCTCTCCCTGCCGGGTATGACCATCGTCTGCGGTGACTCTCACACATCTACTCACGGGGCCATGGGTGCCGTCGCCTTTGGTATCGGTACTTCTGAGGTGGAAATGGTACTCGCCTCGCAATGCATCCTGCAGCAGAAGCCAAAGTCGATGCGCATCAACATCAACGGTACGCTCAAGCCGGGCGTGACCGCCAAGGATGTCGCTCTCTACCTGATGTCACAGCTCACCACGTCTGGTGCCACGGGCTACTTCGTGGAGTATGCCGGCGATGTAGTGCGCAACATGAGCATGGAAGGCCGTCTGACGCTTTGCAACCTGTCCATCGAGATGGGGGCGCGCGGTGGCTTTGTGGCTCCTGATGAGAAGACGTTCGCTTATATCAAAGGCAAGAAATATGCGCCGAAAGGTGAAGACTGGGAGCGTGCCGTGGCTTATTGGAAGACGCTGAAGTCCGGCGACGATGCTGTCTTCGACCGCGAGGTGACATACGACGCAGCCGACATTGAGCCACGTATCACCTACGGTACCAATCCTGGTATGGGTATTGCCATCAACGGCACCATCCCCACACTCGACGAGATTCCCGAGAGCGACCAGGCTTCGTTCAAAAAGAGTCTGAAATATATGGGCTTTGAGCCGGGCGAGAAACTGCTCGGTCATCCCATCGACTATGTGTTCCTTGGTGCCTGCACCAATGGCCGCATCGAAGACTTCCGTGCTTTCGCCTCTCTGGTCAAGGGACATCACAAGGCCCCGAACGTGGTGGCTTGGCTCGTCCCCGGCTCTTGGGCAGTGGCACAGCAGATCAAGAACGAGAAGCTCGACAAGGTGCTCAACGAGGCTGGCTTCGAGATCCGTCAGCCCGGATGCTCGGCTTGTCTGGCCATGAACGATGATAAGGTACCGGCAGGACTCTACAGCGTGTCTACCTCCAACCGTAACTTTGAGGGTCGTCAGGGCCCGGGCTCACGCACAATCCTGGCCAGTCCGCTGGTCGCAGCTGCCGCAGCTATCACCGGTAAGGTCACCGACCCACGTGAGTTCATGTAATCTTCTTGGTTGAACACATCAGTATATTATCGCAATGAAACAGAAATTCAATGTTATCACATCCAGCTGCATTCCTCTTCCGTTGGAGAATGTAGATACAGACCAGATCATCCCCGCCCGCTTCCTCAAGGCTACTGACAAGGAAGGCTTCGGCGACAACCTCTTCCGCGACTGGCGCTATAATAAGGACGGCAGCCTGAAGAAGGACTTCGTCCTCAACGATCCCAGCTACTCAGGCTGCATCCTTGTGGCCGGTAAGAACTTCGGCTCAGGCTCAAGTCGCGAGCATGCTGCATGGGCCATCGCCGGTTATGGCTTCCGCGTAGTCATCAGCTCGTTCTTTGCTGACATTCATAAGAACAATGAGCTGAACAACTTTGTGCTCCCCGTCGTCGTCACCGAGCCGTTTCTCAAAGAACTCTTTGACAGCATCGCCAAAGACCACAAGACTCAGGTGAAAGTGGACCTGCCCAACCAGACGGTCACGAACATGGCCACCGGTAAGAGCGAGCACTTCGAGATCAATGGTTATAAGAAGCATTGCTTGAAGAATGGCCTCGACGATGTCGACTTCCTCGTGCAGAACCGCGACAAGGTGGAGACCTTTGAAAAGAACCGTAAAGCATGGAATCGCTAAACAAGATGAAGTCACGCATCGAGATCATGGACTCTACGCTGCGCGACGGTGAACAGACCAACGGCGTCAGCTTCCTGCCTCATGAGAAGCTGATGATCGCACGTCTGCTGTTGGAGAAAGTAAATGTCGACCGTCTCGAGGTGGCCTCGGCACGCGTCTCGGAAGGAGAGAAAGAGGCTGTCACCGGCATCTGCCGCTTCGCCGAGCAGGCCGGATACCTGGACCGCATTGAGGTGCTGGGCTTCGTCGACCATAACAAAAGCGTGGACTGGATCGCCGACACAGGCGGTCACGTCATCAATCTGCTGGCAAAAGGCTCCTATAAGCACTGCACACAGCAACTCCATAAGACACCTGAGCAGCATATCGAGGACATCCTCGACGTGCTCGACTACGCAGAGAGCAGACACTTCCACGTGAACCTATATCTCGAGGACTGGAGCTCGGGCATGATCAACTCGCCGGAATATGTCTACCAGATGATGGAGGCTATGAAAGACACCAACATTGAGCGCTTCCTGCTGCCCGATACACTGGGTATCCTCACGCCGACACAGTGTGAGGACTTCATCACGAAGATGGTGGACATGTATCCCGACAAGCGCTTTGATTTCCATGCCCACAACGACTACGACATGGCTGTAGCCGACTCTCTGGCCGCTGTCCGCTGCGGTGCATCGGGTATTCACGTCACCGTCAACGGGCTCGGCGAACGCTGCGGCAATGCACCGCTGTCGAGCGTGGAGGCTGTATTGAAAGATATGTGCGGCGTAGAGACGAACATCGTCGAGAGCCAGCTCAACATGATCAGTCGTGTCGTGGAAGGCTACAGTGGCATCGCCGTGTCGCCCAACGAGCCGATCGTCGGTGAGAACGTCTTCACCCAGGTGGCTGGCGTCCATGCCGATGGCGACAAGAAGGACAATCTCTACAGCAATGCACTAAAGCCAGAGCGCTTCGGCCGTAAGCGCGAGTTCGCCCTCGGCAAGAACTCCGGCAAGGCCAATATCGAGAAGAATCTCGAAGAACTCGGCATGACACTCACGCCGGAACAGGTTCGAAAGGTCACGCAGCGCATCACAGAACTCGGTGATCGTAAGGAGGTGGTCACACAAGATGACCTGCCCTATATCGTCTCCGACGTGCTCAACCGCCATGATGCCATGGAGGAGCGCGTGAAACTCTTGAGCTATATGGTTTCCACATCCTATGGACTGAAACCTATCGCCAGCCTGAAAGTGGAGATCAACGGCAAGGTCTATACGGCCGACGCCACCGGCGACGGTCAGTACGATGCCTTTGTAAAAGCGCTCCGAAAGGTTTATCGCGAGAACCTCAACCGCACATTCCCGCGTCTGACCAACTACAGTGTCACCATCCCGCCAGGCGGACACACCGATGCCCTCGTGCAGACCATCATCACCTGGCAGGACGACAATGGCCGCGTCATCCGTACACACGGCCTCGATGCCGACCAGACCGAGGCTGCTATCAAGGCTACCTTCAAGATGCTCAACAGCTTTGAAGAAGAGATTTTCAAAAAGAAATAAACAACAAACAATACATAGCATATTATGAAACTGAACATTGCTGTTCTCCCCGGCGACGGTATTGGACCGGAGATCATGCCGCAGGCACTCCACGTGCTCGACGCGGTGGCCAAGAAGTTTAACCATGAGTTCGCCTATCACGAAGCTATCTGCGGTGCACATGCCATCGACGCCGTAGGCGATCCTTTCCCCGACGAGACGTTCAAAACCTGTATGGATGCCGACGCTGTGCTCTTCGCCGCTGTCGGTGATCCGCGCTTCGACAATGACCCCACGCTGAAGGTGCGTCCTGAGACCGGTCTGCTGGCTATGCGCAAGAAGCTCGGACTCTTCGCCAATGTACGTCCCGTGGCTACCTTCGACTGTCTGCTCCACAAGAGCCCGCTGAAGGAAGAGCTCATCAAGGGCGCTGACTTCGTGGTCATCCGAGAGCTCACCGGTGGTATGTACTTCGGCGAGAAATACCAGGACGACGAGAAGGCTTACGATACCGACATCTATCACCGTTCCGAGATTGAGCGTATCCTGAAGGTGGCCTTTGAGTTCGCTCAGCGTCGCAACCACCACCTCACCGTCGTCGACAAAGCCAACGTGCTGGCCAGCTCGCGTCTGTGGCGTCAGGTGGCTAAGGAGATGGAGCCGAAATATCCCGATGTCAATGTAGACTATATGTTCATCGACAACTGCTCGATGCGCGTGCTCACTGAACCCCGCTACTTCGATGTCATCGTCACCGAGAACACCTTCGGCGACATCCTCACCGACGAGACGAGTGCCATCACGGGTTCCATGGGTCTCCAGCCTTCTGCTTCTCTTGGCGAGCACACCCCGCTCTTCGAGCCCGTCCACGGCTCTTGGCCACAGGCAGCAGGTAAGGACCTCGCCAACCCGTTGGCTCAGATCCTCTCCGCAGCCATGATGCTCGAGCACTTCGGACTGAACAAGGAGGGTGCGCTCATCCGCGAGGCCTGCAACCAGAGCTTGGAGCAAAACGTGCGCACACCGGAGATTCAAGTCGAGGGCGGCAAGCACTATGGTACGAAAGAGGTTGGCGAGTGGATCGTCAACTACATCGAGAACAAGTAATCGCTAAGGATCAGTATTTCACCCTTCCAAGCTGACCTATGCTTGAGAACCGAAACACTCCCTTCAAAACCAAAAGTGCAGTGCACTTTTCTATAACAACAAAAGTCGGCAAATCCTGCCGGCTTTTGTTATTCTCCCATTTTTTTGTTCTTTGCCCTGCTGGTGAAACGCTCCAACCACTGCTTAAAAAAGAAGCCTAAAACCCTTGCTTTTCTCCTTGAAACTTCTTATTTTTGCATAACATCTTCCCTCAACAATCATTCAACCATGACAGACAAGCAGCTTCACTACATAGAAGGCGTTGGATGGCGCTACGACTGTGACCACTCCATGACGCACCGCATGAAATGCTACGACTACAAGACCCGAAGCATCTACATGCTCACTATCACCTTGGCAGACCGTAGCCACCCACTACTGGGTACCCTCAGATGGAAACAAAAAGAAGAGACGAACGTAGGCAAAGCTGACGAGACCACCGCTAACAAAGCTAAAGAGGCAGACGCCAGCAGCGTTGGCGAAACAAAAGCAACAGCGAAAGAAGGCACCAGCCTACCCTCCCCATTAGACCGTGAAGCCGTTGTAGACCTCACGCCCTTGGGGAAACGTGTGCGCGATTGTTGGGAGCAGATTCCCGTCTACTACCCTGATGTGCGGACGATCATCCTTCAGATCATGCCAGAGCATCTGCATGGCGTGCTCTTCGTAACGCAAGATCAGGAAGCCCATCTCGGGCAAATGGTGAAAGGATTCAAGATCGGCTGCTCAAAAGCATGGTGGGCTCTCAACCCCTCCCTTCTTTTCGATGCCCCACAAAATGCAGCAATGGCCGCTTCGTCCTCCGCCACGTCCGTGCCTTCCTCCGCTCTGCTCGCTTCGTCCCCCGCACAATCCGTGTCCCCCGCACAATCCGTGTCGTCCGCTCCGTCCTGTTCGCCGAATTATAATTCGGCGCACACAACAGACAACACTCCCCACCCTCTTCCTCGCAGCAAGGGAGCGAAAGGTCCTTCGCTCTTTGCCTCCGGTTACAACGACTCCGTGCTCATGGGTGAAGGACAACTGGCGAATATGATCCGCTACGTACAGCAAAACCCGCTGCGCGCCATGATCAAGCGAGATCATCCCGATCTCTTCCGCATCGTGCGGGAACTGCACTTTGGCGGCCACACCTTTGCCGCCATCGGCAATCACTGGTTGCTGGAGCGTCCTATGAGAATGCAGGTTCGTTGCCACAACAACACCAGCGAAACAAACCTCAAACTCATCGCCAAGCAGAAAGAATACTTCCTGCAAAGAGGAGACCAAGGCGGTGTGGTGGTGAGCCCATGCATCTCTCCCGGTGAGAAAGAGATCGCCCGCGCTGTCTTGGATGCTCAGCATCCCCTCATCGTCATATTGGAGAATGGCTTCCCGCCTCTTTACAAACCGTCAGACAAGTACTTTGATGCCTGCGCCAAGGGTCTACTTCTCATGCTTGCGCCATGGCCCTACCACACAGAGCGGCGCACCATCACCCGAGAGCAATGCATCGCCGTTAACAACTTCGCCTTTGAGATCTGTGACGAACCCTGGACCAGCGACATGGAACAACAGTTGTTGCAACCTGCCTTGCATAAGGACAAATAAAACTTGCGTAAGGACAAATAAAAATCCCCTTGCCACGCAACGATAGCAAGGGGATCATAAGTTATCTAAACGGATTGTTTAATCATTCTCAAGTCCAAGGCTCTTCTTGATAGCCTCAACCTTCTTCATGCCTTTCTTGTCAAGTTCTTCATACTGTGAAGCCTCCGTCATGGTGTCCTTCACCTCAATATAGAACTTGATCTTCGGCTCTGTTCCTGACGGACGTACGCTCACCTTGGTGTCGTCGTCGCAGAACCACTGCAGTACATTGCTGGCCTCCGGCATATTCAAGTCTGCGACCTTACCATCAGCAGCAGTAGCCTTCAGCGTCTTATAATCTTTCCACAGCACGACCTTAGAGCCACCGAGTTCCTTCGGCGGGTTGGCACGGAAGTCGCTCATCATCTTCTGGATCTCCTCAGCACCACTCTTACCCGGACGCTCAACGTTCACCGTGAACTCCTTAGAGAAGCCATATTCGAGATAGATGCCCATGAGGATGTCGTAAAGCGTCTTGCCCTGATCCTTAGCATAAGCGCAGATCTCTGCCAGCAGCGAGCAAGCAGATACAGCATCCTTATCGCGGACAAAGTCCTCAGCGAGGAAGCCATAGCTCTCCTCACCGCCGCCTATATACTGCTGTTTGCCTTCTGAGAGAGCAATCTCGCGGGCAATCCACTTAAAGCCAGTATAGCAGTCACGCATCTCGATGTTTTGCTTTGCAGCGATCTTGCGGATCACCTCTGTCGTAACGATTGTCTTCACGATGAAGTCTGTAGGCTTGAGCAAGCCCTTAGCCTTGCGGTTCGTGATGATATACCACAAGAAGATCAGACAGGTCTGGTTGCCATTGATGAGCACCCACTCACCCTTATCGTTCTTGCAGGCCATACCCACGCGGTCAGCATCCGGGTCAGAAGCCATGAGGATGTCAGCGTCGAGCTTCTTAGCGTCGCGCAATCCGAGCGTCAGAGCCTCGGCAAACTCCGGGTTAGGACGGTCGACAGTTGGGAAGTTTCCATCCTTGATCATCTGCTCAGGAACGCAGTGTACATTGTCGAACCCCCAATAAGCCAGCGAACGCGGAATCATCACACGACCGGCACCGTGGAGCGGAGTGTAGACGATCTTCAGATCGTGCTGGCGACGGATCACATCGCGGTCAATAGAGATCGTGCGAATCTGACGCAGATAAGGCTCATCAATATCCTCACCAATGATCTGAATGAGATTCTTATTCGGTTGGAACTTCACATCATCGATGGTCACTTTATTCACCTCATCGATGATACCCGTATCGTGAGGAGCCAACACCTGAGCACCATCTTCCCAATAAGCCTTGTAGCCATTGTACTCACGTGGGTTATGGCTGGCCGTGATGTTCACACCGGCCTGAGCTTTGAGATAACGGATAGCGAAGGAGCACTCCGGTGTCGGGCGCAGATCATCGAAGATATAAGCCTTGATACCGTTGGCAGAGAAGATGTTTGCCACTGTCTCAGCATACAGACGGCTGTTGTTGCGGCAGTCGTGGCAGACGACAACAGAGATCTGCTCGCGATTCTTGAAGTTCTTCTTCAGATAGTTGGCAAAGCCTTGTGTGGCCATACCGACGACATAAATGTTCATGCGGTTTGTACCCGGACCCATAATACCGCGCAATCCGCCGGTACCAAATTCCAGGTCTTTATAGAAACTCTCAATGAGTTGGGTCTTGTCAGGATTGTCAAGCATTGCTTGAACATCTTTGCGTGTCTGCTCGTCAAACGAAGGCGAGAGCCATGCCTTTGCCTTAGCCTCACACTGGGCTATAAGCGCTGCATTGTTTTCCATGATTTGATGTCTTTGTTAGAAATGTTTGGTTCTAAAGGCAAAGATAGCAAATATTTGCGATAAACACGCTTCGTTACAGATAAAAATTTGTAAATTTGTGCCAAAAGTAAAAGGAATGCATTTCACAGGTCTACTTCTCGCTATCAGCACCTTTATTATAATAGGTGTCTTTCATCCCGTTGTCATCAAGACAGAATACCACTGGGGCACCCGTCCGTGGTGGCTGTTTCTTGCTGCAGGTTTGACATGTGTTGGCGCATCATTGTGCATTGACGACACAATCCTCTCCTCCATCGTCGGTGTCACCGGCGCCAGTCTTCTATGGTCCATCGGCGAACTCTTCGAGCAAAAGAAAAGAGTGGAGCGAGGCTGGTTTCCCATAAATCCCAAACGCAAGGCGCAATATTCAAACTACAAAGAGCTAAGTCTATACAACAAGGCACAAGGTTCAAACAGGAGTGAAAGCCATTCCTGCGACAAAGATGCTTCATACCTTACTGAACAACAGCCATGAAGACCATCCTTATCCTCGTCGGCAAGACACAGAACAAACATTTCATTGCCGGCATCAAAGACTATACCGAGCGTATCGGACACTACATGCCCTTTGAGATTCGTACACTTCCAGAACTGAAAAATACCAAGAGTCTCACCGAAGCGCAACAAAAAGAGAAGGAAGGCCAGCTGATCCTGCAAGAGTTGCAAACCAGCGACACGGTTGTACTCCTTGACGAGCATGGCAAGGAATTCCGTTCCATAGAACTTGCAGACTGGTTGCAGCACAAGCAGAACACGGCCCGCCGGCTGGTATTTGTCATTGGTGGCCCGTATGGCTTCTCACCGGAAATATACGCTCGCGCCAACGACAAGATCTCACTCTCACAGTTGACTTTCAGTCATCAGATGGTAAGGCTCATCTTTGTCGAACAGCTCTACCGCGCATGTACGATCATCAAAGGTGAGCCTTACCATCACGAATGATTTGCATTATTTCTTAAAGAGCTTCACTACAAACTCCTTCAAACAACGACGCCACGTCAGCCATTCATGTGCTGTTCCGGGCGAGACGTAGTCCTCAACCTTCACGCCTGCGCCTCTGAGGTCCTTGATCAGTTTCGATGTGCCCATGTTTTCCTCACTGCCACAACCGAGGAAGAGCGTATGCAACTTGCTGTTCACCTCGTCAGGGCGTGAGAAAATGCCATCGTAAGTCTTGTTGACATCCAGTCCGAAGATGGCGCCGCTGAAGCCTCCGCAAGAGGAGAACTTGTCGAGATGTGTAAATACCATGTCAAAGGTTTGGTGTCCGCCCCATGACAGTCCGGCCATTGCACGGTGATCACGGTCGGTCTTTGTACGGAAGTTCTTGTCGATCGTAGGAATCAGATCGTTGATAAGTACCTGATAGAACGTAGCGCCATACTGACTCAAACCGGCTTGGTTGCCTCCATCCTTATCGGGACGGTAAGGTGCTTTCACGTCACCGCTCTCCATCACGACGATCATCGGCACTACCTTTCCTTCTGCAATCAGGTTGTCCATGATGTTTTGCATCTTGCCCTGATGGCTCCAGCCTGTCTCGTCCTCGCCCATACCGTGCTGAAGGTAGAGCACCGGATAACGTTTCTTTCCCTGTTCATATTCTGCCGGCGTGTAGACCATCGCCCTACGCCACTGGTGTGTGGAACCTGCATAATACTGGAATGAGCGCACCTGTCCCTTTTCCACGCCCTGCTGCGGACGGTAGTAGTTACCCTCATCACCTTCCGGTACTTCCAAGGCACTGGCCTGGCGGCAGCATCCGAAATACGTGTCAGTAGCCGGATCTGTCACTTGTACGCCGTCGACCCAGAAGAAATAATAGTGGAATCCTACCGGCAGCGGATCGCTCACGCCCGTCCATGTACCCTTCTCGTCACGCTGCATATCATATTTCTTTCCGCAGATGTCAGCAACAACATGCTGTGCGGCAGGAGCGTGCAAACGGAAATAAGCGCGTCGGTTGCCGTCGATCTTCGGGAAATCATTGCCGGGTTCAGCCGTCTCGCTCGTCACAGCATCTGCCGGAACAGCCACAGCCTTGAAGACAGGATAGCCCAGGAGCGACAACATCTTATAAGCATAGCGCCGACCGAGTTCGCGATAACCAGCAGCATCGAAGTGGAGATTGTCGGGGCCATTGGTGCAACCCTCGGAAGAAATCACGTGTGCCGTATGGATCGTCTCGGGCAGTTTGTCGATGATAGCATTCATTGCCACACAGCGTCCGTGGCCTTCTGCACGTACCACCTCACCGGCGAACAAAGGAACATCTTCTGATTTCAGATGTAAGTCAGCGATGAGCTGGTTATAGACCCACGCCACCTTCTCGGGCCAGCGCACGTCACCCGTATTGCTCTCGCCTTGATGGAGCAGGATGCCTTTGATCACGCCGACTTGCTGAGCCTTGCGGGCTAAGGTCACCAAACGGTTATAAGGATTGTTGCCGTAGCAGGCGAGCATACCTTTCATCCACTGTGGTGCACGTGTCTTGACATAGTTGTCGACCGAGTCACGCATAAACGTCTCGATATGACAACCGCCTACTGCCACAGTGATCACACCCACGCGCACGTCCTTCGGCAGCCGCGCCACCATCTCACGGCCGAAATAATCCACCGGAGTAAGGCCTGTATTCTCACGGCAAAGCGGTGGCGTGGCAGTATACCACTCTCCCATTTTACGCCCCTGTCGCTTATCGTCGACAGCAGCCATCATCCGGAACCGTGGATCTACTCCCGTGAGATCTTGCGGTTCAATCTTTGCGTTGCCCTCCATATTGCTCTGTCCGAAGCAGAGGAAGATATAGAAGTTAGGATCAGGAGCCGCGTTCATGCTCCCGGGTAAAAGCCACAGAGCCAACATCAACAGGCAGAGATGGCGGAAATAAGGAATGATGTTCATTTGTATTATAGATTTAGTTTTTCTATTTGCAAAGGTAATGTGAAATGTCCAAACAGACTTTATGATATGTATCATATAGTTGTCGAAACTGTTTCATACATAAAAACTTAGCAAAAGTTTGACGCAACAAGAAAAAAGAGTTAACTTTGCAACCGAAATCGTAAAAAGAAAAAGATAATGAAGAAACTTCTTCTTTCATTGATATCTGCCAGCCTGTGGACGATGCAGGGAACGGCACAGCAACAACTGCCCAGGGTTGTAGACAAAAATGGCAACCTGATAGACATGCCGACATTTGGCTCTCCTGAAGTGGAGAATATAGCCAAGAAGCGGTGCGGTACTTTCATGGGAAGCCTCAGCAACAACAAAAATGGACAGACGCGTGCCGTCAATTCATCGTTAAATTATGTCCCTCACACAGGTACCATCAATATTCCTGTCATCCTTGTTCAGTTTAATGATCAGAAGTTCTCCGTCAATCATCCTAAAGAAGCCTTTGAGCAGTTCTTCAACGGAACCACGCAGGCGGATCTTGGAAACGGCAACCAGCATAACCATGGTTCCGTATCTCAGTACTTCCAAGCTATGAGCAGCAAAACTTTTAATCCCGTTTTTAAAGTCTACGGCCCCGTCACCTTAGATAGGAACGAAACCTATTATGGAGGAACCAGCGATAACGGAAACGATGAAAAACCCAATGAACTCATCAACGATGCTATCAATAAGCTCCAGGCATCCGACGAGGCTCTCAAGGATGCGGCGGTATTCTGCAACGGCGGCACGACAGTAGACTGCATTTATATCATCTATGCCGGACTGGGACAGAACATCGGTGGCGCAAACACTACGGTTTGGGCTAAGACAGGAAATGCAAGCGGAAACACACTGGTAAGCAAACGTATACGTTGGTACAGTATGGCCAGTGAACTCAGCGGAATGAAAGCATCAGAAGACTCTGTAATGATTGCCGGCGTAGGAGTCTCTTGTCATGAGTTCAGTCACGCTTTGGGTCTCCCTGATATCTACCCCTCCGTTGGCACATCTTCCGGTTATGCTAAGAACAACCAGAATATGGAGTATTGGGATTTGATGGATGGCGGCGAATACACCTACAACGGCGGCTATTGTCCGACCGCTTACACAGCATGGGAAAAAGAGCAGTTGGGATGGCCGGTAGACATCCAAACACTCGACGAGAGTCAATCTGTAACGATGCCTGCATCCACAGAGCAGGGTGGCACTGCCTATAAGATTGTCAACCCAAACAACAGCCATGAGTACTTCATGCTGGAGTGTATCCAGAAAAAAGGTTGGAACAAACAGCAATATGCTGCAGGCCTGATGGTTTACCACGTCAACGAGCCATCAAACGGTACCATCTACATGGGTACAAGACCCAACGACACAGAAGGCTATCCAGGCATGGCTATCGTACCAGCTGACAGTTTATGCGCATCAGCTGACATAGAAGCAAATAAAAGAAGCGTAGAAATAAACGGAGAAAAGAAATCTTACTATACGGAACAACTGCGTGGTGATCTCTTCCCCGGCACATTTAGTCGCATACAGACGCTAAATGTGACAGAGCTCAGCGACGATCATTACCGTCCCAACTGGCACTGGTATAAGACTGGAAACAGCGGTTACGAAAATACCAACAAAGCCCTCCGCAACATCGCCTACGACACTTCTACCGGTATCGTCTCCTTTAATTATGTTCACGACACCACGACGGGCATCAAGGGCATTGAGCATACGGGAACAGCAACAAAGCGCATCTATACGCTCGACGGCCGCTATGTCGGTCAAGACTTCAACGCCCTGCCACACGGTATATATATAATAGGTGGCAAGAAGATCGTGAGATAACGACAATACAAGAGACCGCTGCGCAAGATTAAAAAAGCCGTTGCACAAGATGTGCAGCGGCTTTTTTGTTTTTTCTTCCACTTGGTGGACGCTGCACAGCAGCGTCTTACAGAACTAAGCGGTTGATTACTGCAAGGGGCCAATTACTTGCCTGACAGGCATTCTGAAAGGGAAGCGGGGGAACCAATTACTTCCCTTGCACTACTGCGAGGGAAGCTGAGGATCAATTACTTGCCTTGCAGGCCTTCAGCAAAACCGGCGTAGGCAGGTTTTCGCACATAGTCACCGTTCCAAAGGCCGATAGGCTCATCGGCACGCCAGCCACTGCCCTTCGGGCTGTCAGTGGGAGCCCATACACAGATACCGTACTGCTGAGCCACAGGGATGATCTCCAAGTATTCCTCCACAATGAACTTATAGTACTCAGCCATGCGTTTGTGCATCTCAGGAGTGACGTCTGCGGTGTTCACCGTCTTGTGATTAGCATCCTGCACGCCCATGTCGAGCTCAGAGATACGCACGAGCTTCCCCGTAGCAGCCAAGAGTTTGAGCATGTTGACATAAGCATCCTCGTTAGCCTGCTGCACCTTCGGATCCATGCTGCACGTGACGTGCATCTGCGAACCGATACCGTCGATCTTTGTCACGCCGTCGCTCTCCCAGTACTTGATCATCTCTATGAGGCCCTTGCACTTAGCATTCTGGTTATAGGCAGCCTCCAGATTATAGTCATTGATGAAGAGTTTCAGGTTGACCGAGTCGCCGGCAGCCTTACGAGCCAGGCGGATGACCGTACGGACATAGTCTTTGCCGAGATGATCCTGCCAATAAAAGTTCTCCTTGGCACTGCCGTCGCGTCCTGCCGTCTTCAGTTCATAAGGAGCAGCGTCGCTCATCGGCTCGTTGACAGCGTCCCAAGCTTTGACCTTTCCATCGCAGGTTTTCATCATGCCCGAGATGAAGTTGTTGAGCGCCCACGTCAGCGTGTCTTTCTTCTGTTGCTCTGTCATACCGCCGGCATCAGCGCCCTGGTCGGGATCGTTGACGATGTTGAGCGTATAGCTGTGCCACGACGGTTTTGACCATCCGTCCATCGTGCCGTTCTCAAACGAACCTTCACCAATCAGGTTATTGCCATCGGGATCGAGCAACTGCACATCGTCCATCCATATCTCTCCGCCGAACGTACCTAACTCAAAGCGAATCTGTTTGATGGCCTGCTTGGCCTCAAACGACGCATTGATATTAGTCCACTGCGTGGTAGCGTCGAAAGACGGTGTCGGCCAATACTGTGTGGAAGCACCTTGCGGCCACACGGTGACATGATAATCAGAAGTAGCTTTCACACGCATTTTCAATGTATAGGTCTTACCGCTTTCCAATTCTTTGGTAGGATTGACATAGAGTTCCCAGTCCCACTGGTTGGTCTTTGCTTCAGGAATATTGACATGCAGCACATGCTTGGCGGCGTTGGGATCCGTGATCAGTCCGTTGAGATAAGCTACCTGCTGCTGCGAGTGCCAGCAGAGCGTGTGTCCGTAAACGCTCAATCCTGCCTTTGTAGCATTCTTCACAAAGGCTTGCACGGTACTGAAGTCCATGGTTCCGTCGGACTTCACCACAGAGGCATACTTGAAGGCATTGCCCGTGACCACCTCCTTGAAGTTGGCTTTGTCAAAGGCATAGACTTTTCCACACTCATTAAAGGGTGCGGCAGAAGTGCCGCCACCGAGGATGAAGTTGGGATATTTCACAGTGTCGACATATTCTTTCAGAGGAGCCAGCGCGTTGAGGCTGTCCTGTGCCAACAGGCTTGCAGGCTCATCGGTGCTGAATCCCGGCACATTGTCGTCGGCGCAGGCTGAGAGCATCAGTGCTGCCGCCGCGATGAATAATATAGATTTGTTCATAGTCAGGTCTGAATAATTTACTTGGTAGAGAAAGTCTGCATCTTATTGCCGCGTGTCTGCATCACCAGTTTCTCGTCATAGTCCTTGACGAGTGTCTTGGTCTGTCCACCGTCGGTGTACTTATAAGTGATGGTGTACTTCACTTCAAAGAGGTCACGGTCTTTGTCACCCCATTTCTTTGAAGTATCTTTCTTAGCTCCGAGCGATGTCCACTTGCCGTTACCCATCACCGTGCAGTCCTGCGATGTGGTGGAGAAAGTCACCGTGCCGTCGTTGCCAACCGTCATGACTACAGTGCCGTCGAGTGTTTTCTCCTTCCCGTCAACCTTTACCACCTCAGAATGAGGATAAGACACCTGGCTCAACGACAGCGTAGTCAGCGTCACGACGCTGCCGTCGTTGGTAACAATCCAGTTTCCGGCATAGGGATTCTTATAGGTGATGGCATAGAGCGTGTAGTCCTGACCCTTCAGGATAGAGTCTTCGGCAGACACGATGCGTACAGGCAGCACATAGGTCACCTCCGTCGACTTGGGGTCAGCGAAGAAGGCATCGGTGAGATGCACGTTGACCTTACCGCGGACCTCGCCTGCAGGGATGGTCACGTCGGTCGATTCCAGCTCATAGTAGTTCTGCGGCATAGCCATGACGGGCTTGCCCGTATTGGCAAACGACGCACCATTGATACCATCGAACGTCAGGTTGTCGACGAGACTGTTGTCCACGGCAATCTTCACGTGGCGGTTCTTGCTGTTTTTCCAGACGCCACCGACGACCACCTGCAACTGGCACTCATGCTGATTGTCGAGGTCGTTGGGGAAAGCATCATCCTCACCGAGGGTGATGGTACGTATCGGATTCTGCTGTGCGAAGTAGACTGTCTGGTAGTCATAGTCGTCAAATTCCTTGTCGCCATTCTCGCAGGAGGCAAAGCCTAAAGCGAGCGTCAATGGCAAGGCGAGCGTCGCCAGCATTTTCAAAGTCTTGTTCATCATCATATTTAATAATTCCAGAATGGTTTTGAAGGATGTTATAGAATAATCTTGTTTTTGTCCCTTGCCCGCTCACTCTTATATATATAATAAGGTGTGAGCGGAGCGAGGATGAGCTTTACCAGCCCTTGTTTTGTTTCAATTCCGTGAATTTCAGTACCTCGGAATAGGGAATCGGCCCATAGTACATATAATCCTTATAGTCGCGGTCCTCCACGTCAACGGGAGTATAGACCTTATTGCCGTCTTTGTCGGCAGTGATATTCATACCCTTAGCCTCAGCGGTGAGCGGAGCCTTCCAGCGTCGGAGATCCCAGAAGCGGAAGCCTTCGAAGGAGAGCTCGATGCGGCGCTCGTTACGGATGAGCTCACGCATCTTGTCCTTGGACTGCGCACACTCGTCGAGATAGCTGTCGTCGGTGATGCCGGCACGATGGCGGATCGCCTTGATGACGTCGTAGGCAGAGTAGCTGTGCGTGCCAGTACCTTTCGGGCCGAAAGCCTCATTGGCAGCCTCAGCGTAGTTGAGGAAGATCTCGGTGTAGCGGATACGCGGTGTGTAGTGATACTGTTTGCTGTTGACCTTCGGGTCGAGATTGATATCCTGGCGGAGCAGCTTACGCAAATAGTAACCAGTGCGCGTGGAGCTGCCCACTTCCGTGTTGATACCATCCTTACCTGATCCCACCTCGGTATTGATCTTGGTGTTGTTCACACCGACCTGTCCGCCGTCTACTACTACGTAGGCTGTCAGACGCGGGTCACGGTTGGCATAAGGATTCTTGGCATCGTACCCACTGCGCGGGTCAGTGACGGGGTATCCATTGGCTGTGGGAAAGGCATCCACAAAGTTCTGTGTAGGGTTGATGCGACCCTTTCCGTAGAGCGAAGGAGGATAGTTGTCGGTCTCCCAGTCGTTGTTCTGCGATTTCTCACCGCGCCACATCACCTCTTTGGGGTTAGCGCCGTTGGAGAGCGCATCGATCTCACTGCCGTTGGCATACCATGTCCATCCGTTGGGATCCATGCCGCTGATGCCGCCGATGGCGTCGAGCACCTGCGCAGCGTAGTCAGCAGCCTGCTGATAGTTGGTGCCGGAAGCAGCCGAGAAAGCCGGACTGGCAGCGAGCAGGGCAGCCTTGGAGCGGAAAGCCTTGACGATGGAAGCATCCATACGTCCGTTGAACTTCACGCCAAAGACGCGGTTCATGCGGTCCACATCAGCACCCATCTTCTTGTAATAAGCCGGAATACTGGCGTCGGAGGTGATGTCGACATATTTGTCGGGCAGCAGGGCGAGTGCTGAGTCGCAGTCGGCGTAGAAAGCCTTCATGCACTCCTCAAAGGTATTGCGCGGCACGTTGAAGTTGCTGGAAGCACCCTCCGGCGTGGTGACGACAGGCACGCCGAGGAGCTGTCCGCTCTCGTCGTATCCGGCATGAGCCTGCAACAGATAGTACATAAACATGGCACGCATGCCAAAGGCCTCACCCTTCTCACGACAAGCATAGAGACGACGGGCCACGTCATCATCAGCCCAGTGCACACCGTCAACACGACTGAGGAAGAGATTGACATACATGATACCGGCCCGGCAGTCACGCCAGCGCTCCGTGGGGTTGTTGTTTGAGGTCCAGGTACCGCCGGCGAGCTTGCGCCAGTTGTTGGTAGCGTCGTTGCTCACGGCATCGTCTGTGCCCACCTCGCTGAAGGGAAAGCTGCCGCAGGGAATGCGCGTGTAGGCATTGCCGAGCACACCCTCGGCGTAGGACGCGTCCTTGTTCATGTAGTCAATGCCGAGGTTGTTTTCCTTGGCGGGTTCGAAGAGGTCGTCGCAGGAAGTGAGCGTAAGACCGAGGGCCGCCACGAGAAAGAGATATTTATATTTTCTTGTTTTCATGATGACAGAAGAATTAGAAGTTAACCTTTGCACCGAGATTATAGAAACGGACCTGCGGGAACGACCCCACGTTGGTCTCCATATATTTCCGCTCGCCGGAGATGGTGAGTAGGTTGCTGCCGCTGAGATAGACACTCAGTCCTTTGACCCACTTTCCTTGAAAGAGATTCTCAGGAAGGTCATAGGTCAATTGCACCTTGTTGAGTCGGACTGCATCGGTCTTGTAGGTCCAGAAATCAGAGGTCACGAAGTTGAGCTCACCACCCTCAGTAGTCAACCGGGGATAGGTGGCTGTGGCGGCGGTCTCAGGTGTCCAGCGTCCGAGCACTACATCACTGTACTTACTGTCGCCGTAGCACCATTCATAGCTGTTGTTCTTCACACCCATGCCACCAAAGTTGCCGGTCCAGTTCATGAAGAATGTAAAGCCCTTATACTTTGCGGTGAAGTGGAAGCCGAGATAGAAGTTCGGAGTCCAGTGTCCGAGCACCACCTGGTCACGGCTGTCGATGAGTCCGTCACCGTTCATATCTTGGTATTTCAGATCACCGGGCTTGGTGTTGCTGTTGATGACAGCCACGCCGTCCTTGTATCCGGTGATCTTTCCGTCAGCGCCGCGCACCACATCATCCTCGGTGATGAAGCCTAAGCAGCGATAGCCGCGGAGCGCGTCGATGCGGGCACCCTCGCTCTTCTGCCAGTCATACTCCACATTCTCACTCACCTTGGTGTTCTTCGATGTGTAGGTCATCCCGGTGATGCCACCGCTGAGATCCACGTCACCGACCTGCTTATGCACGTCGATGGTGAAGTCGAAACCACTGCGACGCTGCGCGTTGTAGTTGATATACGGCAGGAACGTCGACACGGGCCAGTAGGTATGGAAATAGCTCGGGTAGAGCGTCTCCGGCGTGATGAGCAGTCCGTCGAACTTCACGTTGTAGTAGTTGGCGTTGAGTCGGACGAGTCCCTTGCCGAAAGAAGCATCGAGCCCGAAGCGCAATTCCTTACGCTTGACAAAGCCCAGGTCTTTGTTACCGCCACGCTGAGAGTCGGAAGTCTGCATGGCGTTGGCACTCTCACTCCACCCCCACCAAGTACCGGTGGCGGTGAAGGCATCGTCGTACATATAGTATTTCTCGATGTCGAGATCCTCGTTGATGACACCGTAGGAGGCGTTGAGCTTCAAATCATCGAGCCACGACTCCGTCGGCTTCATCCATTTCTCACGGCTCACTCGCCAGGCAATGGCACCCACAGGTGAGAGGGCTTCGCGATGTCCCGCAGCCAGCTTGGCGGAGTGGATGGCAGCCATGGCCAGATTGGCGTAGTAGCGGCGGTCGTAGTTATAGTCTACGTTCAGTCCGAGGTTGGCGTTGCTTGTGCGGTGATATTCTCCCGTGGTAGTCATCTGATAGCCATGGGCCAGTAACGTAGCGTCTACAGCATGCAGTCCAAACTGTCGATTGTAGTCAAACTGACCGGAGAAGAAGATGGTCTGCGCCGTCTTGGAGTCACTCACCGTCTTTGTGCCCGTGTGCTTATCTATGCCGTATTTTTTCAGCCCGATGATTTCATCCTTGCCATTCATGTTTGTCCAGACGGGCTCATAGGTGGAATAGTCGTTCCGTATACTACTATTATACGATGTAGCGTAGTCGATGGCAGCATGTGTCTTGAAGCTCAGTCCTTGGAGCACTTTGTCAAGATTGAAGTTGATGCCTGCGTCGAACTGCAGCTGACGGCTGGTATAGGTGTTGTATCCGGCCGCATACATGGCTGCAAAAGGATTGGTCTGCTGGCTCTGCGTACCGCCGAGCATATACTTTCCGTCAACGACATAGTTGCTGTTGGCGATCATCTTCTGCATCTCCATCACGTCGGGATTCATCATATCGATGGGGATCAGCGGTGTGAGCGGATACTGGCTTGTGGGCCGCAGAGAGGCACTCTGGCTCCAGTAATTGCTGCGGTCGGTGCGCAGGTCATAGAAGGTGGCGTTGGCATCTACCCAACCTGTGATCCAATCGTTGAGCTTCAGGTCGATGTTACCACGCACGTTGAGTCGGTTGGTATGGTTGTGCTTACCCTCGCCGAACTTGATGAGGTCGCCGATATGATACAGTCCGATGTTGGCATAGAAGTGTGCGAACTTGCCGCCGCCCTCAAACTCAGCGTTGCCGTCATAGCGTGTATAGGCTTTCTTCAGGTAGTCTTTTGAGAAGAAGTCGATGCTGGGACAGCGATAGGGATTGCGTCCCGAGGCATAGTTGTAGATGTCCTCGTCAGTGTATACCGGACTCTTGCCGTCGTTGGCCAAGGCCTCGTTGTAGAGACTCATGTACTGAGCGGCACCGAGATAGGTAGGATACTCCTTCGGCGTGAAGAGACTGACATTGCCGCGAACGCTGACTTTCAGTCCGTCGGTGCGTCCACGCTTGGTGGTGATCAGCACGGCACCCTTGGCAGCCCGGCTGCCGTAGAGGGCCACGGCACTGGCCGACTTGAGGAAGGTGATCTGCTCGATCTCGGTGGGCAGCACGTTGTTGGCGTCACGGGGCACACCGTCGACGATCACGAGGGCATCGCCCATGTTCCACAACTGCCCCGTGTAGCCACCGGCATAGGCCTGAAGTGCGTCAAGGCTGTAGGTGTTATAGTTTTTGCGAGTCAAGTCCACCATGTCAATGGCCGAGACACCGCCCATGAGTTCTGATTTCACCTTGGAGCCAAAGGCCACGTTGACTTGTGTGGAGTCGGCAACGGTCTGTCCGAGAGCCGTAGCAGACATGGCAAGCATGGCGAACGTCAGAACATTTGTCTTATATGTTTTTGGATTATTCATTGAACGCTAAGGTTTGAAGTTTTACCTTTTTACTTTTTTACCCTTTTACTTTTTCAGTTCTTATAGGGAATCACCATCCTGGGTTCTGCTTAAACTCCGGATAGATGCTCACGTCGCTCTTCTTCAGCGGCAGCCAGTAATGCTTCTCAGAGAAGTTGCGGGTGAGAATGACTTTCTGTGTGAAGCCCGACACCTCGTTGTTCTCCGGGTGCTCGAGGTCACATTTCACGCGCTTGAACTCCTGTGAGGTCTTGATGGTGTAAGGATACTTGTCGAGGAGAAGCCAGCGGCGCAGGTCGTTGAAGCGGTGCCCCTCATAGGCCAGCTCCACGGCACGCTCACGGCGAATCTCGCTCATGAAGCCATCGAGAGAAGAAGCGTATTTGGCAGCCACAGGGTCTACGCCGGCACGGGCGCGCACCTTGTTGACAGCCTCCAGAGCCGTCAGCGGGCACTGTCCCACCTTTGCGTTTGCCGAACCCATGGCCTCTGCGGCAGCCTCGGCATACATCAGACAGACATCGCTCAGGCGCATCCATGGAAGATGGATGAGGAAGTGGTGGCTCCAGCCATAGCCGTCGTCGAGTTTATTGCAGCTGTTGTCAATGAACTTATAGAGCAGATAGCCCGTACGGCTGCCCTTGTCGACACTGCGGTACATGCCTCCTGTCTGCAGGTCAGCGTAGCGGATCGACTTAGCGGGATCAGCACTGATCTCAGCTTCTGTGTGCACTTCGTGCTTGGCAACGTCGTTGCTCTTGAAGATCTTCTCACCGTCGAAGCGAATATCGTTGTAGAAGCGCGGGTCACGGCCCTTCCAAGGATGAGTAGGATCAAAACCACTCTGCGGATCATCGAGGGGCAGTCCGTTGGCCATGCCATAATAGTTGACATAGTTGGCAGTGGGGAGCGTCAGCACGCCCGTGTTGTCGAGGTCGCTGTTGACGGCACAAAACTGCTTCGAGAGTCCCCAGTTGGTCACGTTCCAGTCGCCGTTGAAGAGCGGGCCACGGAAGATGGCCTCAGTGACGGAGCCATCGGCACTCTGTCCGGGTATCTTGCCATTGTCGTCGATGGAATAGAAGTTCTTGCCATAGTCCTTCATCGGCAGCAGGCCGTACTGTGTCTGTCCGCTCTCCACCATGGCGAGTGCCTCGCCGAAGGCCTCAGCGGCACGCTTGCAGAAATCCTGGTTATAGCTGGCATTGCCTGTGCTTACCTTGTTCATCAGCGGTGAACCGGCCCAGAGCAGATCCTTGCCTAAATAGGCCAAAGCGGCAATCTTGGTCACGCGCAGCTGGTTTTTGCCGAGTGTGTTCTTACCCACTGTCGTGTTGTCCCAGTTCACGGGCAGCAGGTCAGCGGCCTTGCGCAGATCCCCAGCAGCCTTCTCGGCACACTCCTGATAGCTCAGGCGCGGCTCGCGGAGCTCCTGGTCGGCGGGCAACACCTTATCTATATAAGGCAGACCACCGAAGTACTGCATGAGCTGGAAGTGGAACCAGCCGCGGAAGAAATAAAGCTGTCCCATGATGAGATTCTTCTCTTCCTGTGTGCCCACGAAGTTGTCGATGTTGGCCAAACCGAGGTTGGCCTTGCGGATACCGTACCAGCATCCCGGCACCAGCGAATGAGCAAAGCGGTCGCCGGATGTGTTGAAACTGTTGCGGTCCATCCATCCACTCTGCCAACCGTCGTGACTGCTCTGCCAGCCCCAAAAGTCGCCCTGGTCAATCTTATAGACCATGTGGTAGTTGATACCTACATTTTGCAGTTCATCTTCGCCCCAGTTCCATGAGTTGGTCCAATAGCCTTTGTCAAACTCAGGAATGCAGTTATAGAGTTCCTCGGTGAATCCCTGGAAATTCTGGAAGTCCTTGAAGGCATCCTTATCCGAGATGTCGCTGTCGGGTGCCTTGTCGAGGTAGTCGGTGCAGCTGGTCTGCGCGAGTGTCAAAGACAGCGAAGCACACAACACCCCTATATATAGTTTTATCTTTTTCATTGTTGAAGACAGTATTACAGATTGATTTTAATACCCATATTGACACGCTTGACAGTAGGATAAGCGCCTTGCGAGGCCAGACCCGTACCGGCGTAGTTGCTCTCACGGTCATCCGGCATGCGGCTCCATACCCAGAGGTTGTTGCCGTTGACATAGACCATCAGGCTGCTGAGTCCGAGATGTTTCACCCATGGCTGTGTGAAGGTGTAGCTCACCTCGGCATTCTTCAGGCGGATGAAGCTGCCGTCGTAGTGGAAGCGCGTGCCTTCGTAGTAGGAGGGTTGCGAGTTCAGACGGGGAATCGGCGCGTCGGCGTTCTGGGTGTACTTGGTCCAGAAGGTACCCTCGTCAAAGACGGTATCGAGGTTCTTGCCCAGTGAGTTGAAGCCGACATAGCGGTTGACATTCGTCACACCGTAGAACTGCACATAGACCGAGAAGCCTTTCCAGTCCCAACCGATGGCAGCGTTATAGGTATTCTCGGGCGTACCCGTGTAGCCGTAGGGTGCGCTGTCGTTGCTGTCGATGACACCGTCGCCGTTGTAGTCGATGACGTCATACATGCCCGGCATCTTCTGGTCATCGTTGGTGTCGTAGCGGGTGATGCCGATGACGTCATCCCAGGTGTTTGCAAAGCCGCTGGTCAGATTGGCGTGGTCCTGTCCGATGGCAAAGCCTTGCTGCTTTTGGTAAGCAGGCAGCAGAGCGGGATCGTCGTATTTCAGAATCTTGTTGGTAGCGTGCGTCATGGAGAAATTGCCCCAGAAGTGGTGACCGTTGAATGTCTTGTTCAGACGCAACTCCAACTCATAACCTTTGGTGCGTACCTTACCGAGGTTGGCTGTCGGCGCAGTGGCTCCGAAGTAAGACGGAATGGCGCGGTTGCCACCGGCAATCAGCACGTCGTGGCGGTTGTCGACGAAGAAATCGATATTACCGGTGATGAGTCCGCCGAAGAAACCATAGTCGATACCGAAGTTCTGCTTGGTTGACTTTTCCCAGTGGATGTTGGAGTTACCAATCTTAGACTCCTTGTACCATGTATAAGGACTGGCGTCGCCGCTCAGGCCCAAAACCGAACTGCCACCGTAGGCCCACTGTGTAGCATAGAGCCAGCGGCCGATGTTGGCACCGTCGTCACCGACCTGACCGATACTGTAACGGAACTTGAGCAGGTCGACATATTTCTTGAGCGGTTTGAAGAACTTCTCCTCGCTGATCGTGTAGCCCACAGCACCGGAGTGGAACCAGTCGAAGCGGTAGTCGGGACCGAACTGCTCGGAACCGTTGTAAGCACCGTTGTACTCAGCGAAGTAGCGGCCGTCGTAGTTATAAGTGGCACGGAAGGCCCAGTCCTCACGGTAATGTGAGAAGTCGCTGCCGTAGGCATTCTCCGTACGGTTGAATACGCCCATGGCCGTGACGTCGTGCTTGCCGAACTTGCGTGCGTAGTTGAGCTGTGCCTGATAGAAGAGGTTACGCACGGTGGCACCGTTGTTGACCGAACCTCCTGCTGTGCTCCAAAGGATGCCTTCCTGGAAGTCGAAATTGGTATTGCCCTGCTGTGGCTGCAAGTAAACGGTCTGTCCCGTATCAGGATTGATCCATTTCTCCTGTGTGCCGTGGTAGAGGTCGTTGATGCCACGTCCGTCCTCCTGGAACACATTGTCCCAACTGACGAGTGCGCTTGCCGAGAGTCCTTTGGTGATGAAGTCGAGCTTCTGTGTCAGCGTGAAGTCGGTGTTGATACGCGTGGTGGTGTGCTTCTCTGTTCCGGAAAGGGCGAGATTAAGAATAGAGTTGGGTGCTCCCTGCGAGTCGGCGGGATAGTAGCCCCAGGTACCGTCGCTGTATCTTGGGATAAAGGCATCGCGCGGTGCACTGTAAGCGGCCTGCCAAAGCTGACTCTCACCAAACGAACCGGTAGCGGTGCCCCAAGGCCCCTTGCGCTCGCCGTGGCTGCCGAAGAGGTTCACCTTTAAAGTAGTGGTGCGTGTGAGCGCGAAGTCGAGATTGGCACGTGCGTTGATACGGTCATAGCCATAGCCAGCTTTATAGCCGCGGTTGTTGTCCCACTGCCGGAAGAGGTCGCCCTCATGCAGATAGTCAACGGCAGCGAAGTATTTCACGAACTTCGTACCACCGCTGACGTTGACATGTGGGTTGTAGGCCATGGCGTGGTTCTTGAACACCTCTTTCTGCCAGTCCACGTCGGGATAGCGCTCGGCTTCCTCAAGATTGGCGGGATGGCGGTATTTCTCAATGATGTCGATGGGCAGCACCTTGTTCCATGAGTCAGACTTCAAGCCGAGCTCCTGCTCGGCGGCCTGGTTGCGGATCATCAGGGCGTCGGCACTGTGGAGCGATCCGGGCAGCTGGCTGACGAACTTCAGTGTAGCGTTCATGCCTACCTCTATCTTGGCCTGACCCTCCTGACCACGCTTGGTGGTGATCAGGATGACGCCGTTGGCACCACGCACACCATAGACAGCGGTGGCGGAAGCATCCTTCAACACAGAGATGCTCTGTACAGAGGAGATGTCGATGCTGTTCATCGGGCGCTCGATACCGTCGACGAGGATGAGCGGGTCGCTGTTGTTCCACGAGCTCACGCCACGGATGACGATCTTCGGGTCTTCCTCACCCGGCATACCCGTGGAGCTCATCGTCACCACGCCCGGCAGATTACCGGTCAGGGCGGCACCGATGCTGCTCACACCACCGGCGCGCTCAAGCACCTTACCTGTGGTCTGGGTGATGGAGCCGACCACCGAGGCTTTCTTCTGCTGACCGTAGCCGACGACGACGACCTCACCGAGATTCTGGTCATCGTCGCGCAGGGTGACGCGCATGGTATGCTTACTTCCTACCTTCACGTCCTGTGGCAACATGCCGACATAAGATACCTTCAACGTGGAACCGGCACCTTTGACATTGATGACAAAGTTGCCGTCCAAATCGGTGACGGTACCATTGGAAGAACCGCCCTCCATGATGGTGGCGCCGATGACCGGCTCACCTTTCTCGTCTACCACACTACCCTTGACCGTATACTTCTGCTGGGCCTGCATGCCCACAGCAAAGAGTGAAGCCAACGTCAGCGTGGTGGCTAATCGTTGTGTTCTTAACAATAGTTTGTTCATGTTCTCTTCATTATTTAAGCTTTTTATTATTAGGATCTATATCACCATGTGTCTTGCGACAGTGTTAACCTTAAATAAAATTTAGGTTGAACACGCTGCAAAGTTAATATATAAAAAGCGCATAGAGTTTGTAACATGTAACAAACTCTTTGCAATATATACCATAACACCAAGAAATCACAAAAGAAAAAGTACGTGTTACTTATTCCTTACCTTACATGAATAATATCTTCCCATCGTGTCGTGTAATTGGGACTCTTCCAGTCACGTCGGATGGCATCGGCAAAATGGGCAGTCTTACCCTTCTCATGAGGACGGGTACTGCTGGGAACCGAGGACGAGGGTATCCTTGCCTTCGGCGCGGTTGATGCGGTCTGCGACTTTGTCGAGACGGCGCAGCCCTTGCATCGCAGCAAGGGTTTAACTGGTTTTTATCAGAATCAGACACTAAATTCAACCACACAAGTCGATATTTTCTGACAAAAACACGTCCACGAAAACTTTCATTCTAGAGAGAAGAAAAAACGGGAAAACCGAGGGTTGGTTGTCATCTCGGTACTTTGTACTTATCAAAAAGGTGAGATGAGGAGGTCAGAAAGGCGTTTTGACCAGGTCAGGAAGCCTTTCTGACACTATCAAAAAGGCGTTTTGACAACAAGAAAGTGACATTTTATGCGCAAAAACGACGGTTTCTGAGGGCTGAAACAAGCGAAAAAGAAAACCAAAGGATGATGACAGGCACAAATTATATCGTAATTATCTATCCAACAACTAATTATAGAAAACTCATCATTTTTGGCTTCTTTTGGAGCAAAGGACACCTTGTGCAGAAAATCGCAAGGAAATGGGTCGAAAAATGTCAGTTAATCCAACATTTAAGGGAAGTAAGCAACTAAGCTTAACCACGTATCATGTCCCCGAAGGGGATGGACGGTGCAAGGCCTTATTCCTACTTTTTACTCCAGATCTTCGTCCTGTGTGACCGTCACCGTTCCCAGTTTGCTGATCTTCAGCACCAGCGGCACGTACTCGTCGCTCGACTTATCGGGATTGCCCACGCTGGCCGCGAAGACGAGATCAGTGCCTTCGGGACGCACAAAAACAATGCCCAGGAGTGCCCCTTCACGATAATATTGGTCATCGACCTTAGCCTTGAAGTCAGCTTTGGTAAATTCCCGGTTGAAAAATTCAGAGCCGTTCTGCCGCAGGATGCGCACGCTGATCTTATTGTCGTAATAATCGTGGCTGCCATCCGAAGCCTTGGCCAGACTCTTATCAGCACGGCGCTTGACCTCGACAGTATAGATTCCGCCGACCCAGCCGACCTTGCGCGACACGGTGTTGTCGCCCATCGCACGGGGACCCGCCGGTGCGACAACCTTTTGAACCTTGCGCACGGTCTGCGCTTTCTTCTCCTCCTTACAGCTGAAACACAGCATCACCGTCAGGAGCATCAAAGTCAATGAAGTGTATATTTTCATCGTTTTATCTGTATTTACCGGTGCAAAGGTAGGAAAAAACTACGAAAAAGCGACAGAATGCACATAAGAATACAAAGAAAAAGACGCTTTTTCTTTGATATTCCACTCGTTTACACTAACTTTGCATTTACAAACATGTAACGAACCTCAACAAACAGAGAACTGATGATACGAAAAGTCATTGCACTGTTTCTTTTTGTCCCTTTACTGATGGGTTGCCGACATCAAAATGTCAGCAAGCCACAGGAGACCGCCACGGACACGACGGCCATGATGGTCTATCAGATACAACATTGCGCAAAACTCTATACTCAGGAGTACAAACTCCGCAAGATCGTCGTCTACGACGACACCGCGACGCTCACCGGGCACTTGTTAGGAAAAAAAATCAAGATGGACCTGCCACTGGGCAAGCGCCGTATTGCCATCCCCATGACAGCCACGGCGCAGGCCTCCATCGACTTCTCTCACTTCTCTCCCTCGCAGGTACGCCGCAACGGCAGAAGGCTGGAGATCATCCTCCCTGACCCGCAGGTGACGCTCACCGCGACGGCCATCGACCACGGGCAAGTCAAAGAGAAGGTGGCACTGCTACGCACACGCTTCTCCGACGAAGAGCGCTCACGCATCGAGCAACAGGGGCGCACGGCCATCGTCAGGTCGCTGGAAAAGATGAATCTCACAGAGAGCGCACGGCAGAGTGCCGTACAGCAGCTCATGCCGATGCTGCGGCAGATGGGCTGGGACGACGAGGATGTGGTGATCACCTTCCGCGATGATCTCGGCAACAGCCCCTTTGAAACCCTTATCCGTAAAAGCAACTAAGCCATGACAACAAAGCACTCCCTTCTCTCCCGACTGCTGGGTCGCGCAAGTACCGACCTGCGGCTGGTGCTCATCTCGGCTACGGTCACCATCGTGCTGGTTGTCGCTGCCCTCTTCTTCATCAAACGGACACTGTCGGACCAACATGTCTCGGTCTCGCACAACCAGGGGATCAGCGTCACGCCCGTCGTCATGGAGAGCATCCGCAACACGGGACAATGGGTGTTTCTGGAGATCGCTGACGAGGAACTCGTCGACACCGTGCGCCACGGCTTCTTCGGCGACGACGAGCTGGCACGTGTCTACTACGGCACGCTGCGCCTGGGCTTCGACATGCAACAGTATAAAGAGGAGTGGCTCAAGGTGAAAGGCGACACGCTCATCGCCACACTGCCACCCATCGGACTGGTGAGCGACAATTTTCTCGACGAGGCGCGCACGAGATCATTTTATGAGAGTGGGAAATGGAGTGAGGAAGACCGCGCTGCCATGGCGGAACAGGCGAAGACAAAGATGCGGCAACGCTGCCTGAGCAAAGCCAATCTGGCATCGGCCCGGAAAAACGCACGGGCACAGCTCTGGACGATGTTCCGCGCACTGGGATTTAAAAACATAAGGATAGAAAACAAGTAGCATTGATGACAGCATGAGTCAAGTTAACGAATTCTTCACTGCTCTCAGCGGACTACTGTGGGGCTGGCCAATGATCACTTTATTGCTGGGCACGCATATCTTCCTGACCATTCGGTTGCACATTCCGCAGCGCCATCTGTGGACAGCCATCAAGTTGTCGGTCAGGCGTGACCCTGGTGCCACGGGCGACGTGTCGCAGTTTGGTGCGTTGGCCACGGCATTGGCAGCAACGATCGGCACGGGTAATATCGTCGGCGTGGCCACGGCGATCTCGCTCGGCGGCCCCGGTGCCGTGCTGTGGTGCTGGCTGACAGGTGTCTTCGGCATCGCGACAAAGTATTCCGAGGGCTTGCTCGCCATCAAATACCGCGTAAAGACACCCGACGGCCGTATGTTGGGCGGTCCGATGTATGCCCTTGAGAAAGGCTTGGGATGGAAATGGCTGGCGGTGCTCTTTGCTGTCTTTGCCGCCTGCGCCTCATTTGGCATCGGCAACACCGTACAGGCCAACGCCATCGCCACGATAGCCCATGAGAGCTACGGCATCAGTCCGGCCATCGTCGGAACCATCATCACGCTGCTCACGGCGGCAGTGATTATCGGCGGCGTGAAGAGCATCTCCAAGGTATGCAGCATGTTGGTGCCGTTCATGGCCGTTTTCTATGCCTTGGGCTGCATCTATATTCTCTTTATCAACCACGGCAGTCTGTGGCCCGCCATCGAACTGATCGTCCGTTCGGCTTTCACGCCGCAGGCAGCAGGAGGCGGCTTTGTCGGCGGTACGGTGATCATGGCCGCACGCTACGGCATCGCACGCGGCCTGTTCTCCAATGAGTCAGGACTGGGCTCAGCGCCGATCGTAGCCGCAGCCGCTCAGACGCGCAACCCGGTAAGACAGGCTTTGGTATCGAGTACAGCGACGTTCTGGGACACCGTCGTCATCTGTGCGCTGACCGGACTGGTCATCGTGAGCAGCATCATCGCTTATCCCGACATCACGTTCCACGACGGCGCTCAGCTCACAAAGGTCGCTTTCAGCAAGATTCCCTACGTCGGCAAGCCGTTGCTGACCTTTGGACTGCTGACCTTCGCCTTCAGTACGATACTCGGATGGAGCTACTACGGCGAGCGCTGCGTGGAGTACTTGGGTGGCCGCCGCTGGATGCTGGGCTATCGCCTGCTCTACATCGTGTGTGTGTTCATCGGCAGTGTGATCAGTCTGGAACTGGTTTGGAACATCGCAGACTGCATGAATGCGCTCATGGCGATCCCCAACCTGCTCTCCCTGCTCTTCCTCAGTGGCGTCATCGTGCACGAGACACGCAAGTATCTGTGGCGGGGACGACTGGACAGAGAGATGGAAGAGGTGACAGACAAGACACAAAGCGAGGAGACAGAAAAAGAGAAGTCATAGACCTAAAATCCGCAAGAAGAGTCGACAATGCCAATTATGACACAAAATCCATTTGT
>OGEO01000147.1_pt1 | contig 82143 bp, 90 predicted proteins | sample 1570661 | NCBI WGS metagenome assembly OGEO01 (sample SAMEA2582142, study PRJEB24529) | metagenome | biome: Human gut stool | place: China | collected 2011
AGGGGTCAGGTCCGTGTCCCAGTTATGGGACACAGTGACCTGACCCCTGTCCCAACACCCCTGTCCCAACACCTCCCCTGTCTATTTCTCACTCATCTGTCTCTTGACCTGCGCCTTGAACAGATTCCATTCATTCTCATAGTCAACGAAATACTTCGGACATTCCTTACCTGTAACATCATAATGTCTTATGACATCCTTATCCGGATTAAGATTATAGAGTATACAAAGATACGCTGTGAGCTTCACCAGCGATTCGTATGTCGCCTTATTATATGCTCCTGTCTCATCCGGATGGCACGACTCAACTGCTATAGTATCATCATTGCGCTCATTGGAGGCATAGGAAATCTCGTCAAGCGGAACGCACTGGATAATCTCACCCTCAAGTCCGACGATAAAATGGCTGCTGACATACGCTTCCCCGGTCTCAATGATGTTCTCGAAGTAGCTCCTGTTCTGAGCTGCCGTTGTGCCCGGATTACCAACATAGTGAATCACCACAGCATTCACCTTCTTAAGCTCCTTACCGGGTCTTGAGTATTCATTGACCGGAAGATAATCCTCCATTATCGTAGTCTTGAACTCCTCAGCCCAATCCGGAAGCTCTATATCCTTCGGAAGTGTCACAAGTGTAACTGCGGCTCTGGTGCTGCTCTCCTGCTCATCCATACGCTCCGCCGTCTGTTCAGCTCCATCGCTTCCACTATTATTTCGGGCAATTTCATTTTTTCCTATATATACCATAATCAGGAGCACCAGGGCTATCAATGACAGCCCTAATACTCCTGATAAAATCAACATACCTTTTTTCATTCAGGTACTCCTTGAAGTTCATTCATACTGTAAATATTCAGTATATCTCCTACTGGTCTACGCTGTAGTTAGGAGCTTCCTTCGTGATATGGATATCATGCGGATGGCTCTCCTTGAGTGAAGCGGCAGAAATCTTGACAAACTGTCCGTTCTCCTTGAGATATGGAATAGTAGGTGCTCCACAGTAACCCATTCCCGAACGAAGACCGCCCATAAGCTGGAATACTGTATCCTCAAGAAGTCCCTTATATGCAACTCGTCCCTCAACGCCTTCCGGAACAAGCTTCTTAGCGTCTGTCTGGAAGTATCTGTCCTTGCTTCCGTTCTCCATGGCTGCGATAGAGCCCATGCCACGGTATACCTTGTACTTACGGCCCTGGAATAACTCAAAGTCTCCCGGAGCCTCATCACAGCCTGCGAACATGCTTCCCATCATACATACATCTGCTCCGGCTGCGATAGCCTTAGTTATGTCTCCTGAGAACTTGATACCGCCGTCTGCGATAACAGGAATACCATACTGCTTGGCAACCTCATATACATCCATAACTGCTGATATCTGAGGAACACCGATACCTGCAACAACTCTTGTTGTACAGATAGAACCAGGTCCGATACCAACCTTAACCGCATCGACACCGGCCTCAATGAGAGCCTTCGCAGCGGCACCTGTAGCAATGTTGCCGGCGATAACCTGAAGCTCAGGATACTTAGCCTTAACCATCTTAAGCGTATCGATGATGTTCTTGGAATGACCATGAGCTGAATCGATGACTATGCAGTCAACCTTAGCTTCAACAAGAGCGTCAACTCTCTCCATTATATTCTTGGTGATACCGACTGCAGCTCCACAGAGAAGTCTTCCCTGCTCGTCCTTAGCTGATAAAGGATACTTAATCTGCTTCTCAATATCCTTGATTGTTATAAGACCCTTGAGATTGAAATCATCATCTACAATAGGAAGCTTCTCCTTACGAGCCTTGGCAAGAATCTGCTTAGCCTCCTCAAGAGTAGTTCCTTCCTTGGCTGTTACAAGTCCCTCGCTTGTCATGCACTCGCGAATCTTCTTGTCAAAATCCTGCTCGAACTTGAGGTCACGGTTAGTGATGATACCAACTAACTTTCTTCCCTCTGTGATAGGAACACCGGAGATACGGAACTTAGCCATAAGCTCATCCGCATCACGGAGTGTATGTTCAGGTGATAAATAAAATGGGTCAGTGATAACTCCGTGCTCGGAGCGCTTAACCTTATCAACTTCCTCAGCCTGCGCCTCTATGGACATATTCTTGTGAATGATACCGATTCCGCCCTGTCTTGCCATCGCAATCGCCATTCTGTGCTCGGTAACCGTATCCATACCGGCACTCATAATAGGAACATTAAGTCTAATCTTCTTTGTAAGGTTAGTTGATAAATCAACCATATTCGGTGTAACTTCCGAATACTGTGGTACCAGCAACACATCATCAAAAGTAATGCCATCGCCAATAATCTTACCCATTTCATTATCCTCGCTTTCTTAATTTGTATAATTTTATCAATAGTAGCAAATCCACTTTCAAATGTCAACATGACATTTTTAAAATCAAAAACATTATTTTGAAATTCCTATATTTCTTTATACCTCATACACAATATTTAATTTTCACAAAATACAATGTCTTGGAGCAACTTTTCCGATTAATCAATATGTAGCTGTCTCGGAATAATGTCCCTCAGCTCCTTTAACATTCTCTCATTCGGCTCAAGTACAAGCTTGACCATCTCATTGCCATCCATGATGACAAGCACATACTTCTTGTTCTCAGTGATAAGGGATGAAAAATCGGTACACTTCAGATTCCTGTTGTCATACTCTTTTATATACGAAGAACCCTCCGGAGCCATAACCTCGGTCTTTGTAAGGTCATACTCACCCATTCTCTTTCTCTTAGACTTCTTCATAATCTTATCAATGTACATAGTCTTCTCGACAAGCGCATATTCCCACTCAACATCATTATTCTTAAAATAGAGATAACTGAGGAAAATAATAAGAGCAACCACCAATACTCCGACATACGGAATAGCAAGCAGTGCACATGAAAGCACACACACGATAACAAGAATTGTCTGAATTATCTTGACATTCTGAGGTGTCTTTCTCTTTACAATCCATTCTGAAAAAAATTCGCCCATTGCGACCTCCTAATTTCTGCGCCTGCGCGCAGCGTTATTAGGATAATTATACAACAGGCGAATATAAAATACAAGAAGTGCAATTATTATAATTCTATGAACACCAAAGTCATATCTGATTATGGAATTTAATACGCTCAGCAAATCTTATAAAGCAAAAAGACCTTGAGAAATCTCAAGATCTTAACTCAGTGCAGTCGGCGGGACTTGAACCCGCACCCAAGCAATATGGACTAGATCCTTAGTCTAGCGCGTATGCCAATTCCGCCACGACTGCTTATTATGTGCTTCGCTGTGTTCCAGCGACATGATGTATAATAGCATAACTTTTTAAAGAATGCAAGTACTTTTTTGAAATTTTTTCAATTTTTTTCAAAAAATATTCTTTTTCTACAAAATACACAATTTCACTCCATAGCTGCTCATCCAGCTATCATAACAATAACCATAACAATAAGCATAACATAAACCCTACAGGCACTATAGTTTTACCATCCCATGCTGGAGAATATACAAAACTATTTACAACATTTCTCATATTCATCTTGACAAATTCACACAATAGATGATATTATATAAAAGCTTCATTGAGCAGAGCTTATCTGTTCAGAATTATATATCGATATGCAGTCGTGGCGAAATTGGCACACGCGCATGATTCAGGTTCATGTGGACTTACGTCCATGAGGGTTCAACTCCCTTCGACTGCATTGCTTCATACCACACATCCTATGGATATGTGGTATTTTATTTGTACAAATAACAATACACTGCGATTGCTATATTGTAATTTTCCACATTGTGTACTATCATCATTGCATAAAAACATTACTGCTTAATGACCTAATAATTTAATTTATTATATTTTCTGAATCGAGGCATATCATGGCAAACATAATCTACGATGCAAGAAAAATCAAACTTATGGAAGCGGTCAAGGAGCTTTCTGACCTTGTAGGAAACAGTGACGAATGGTTCAACTCATTCTGGTCACTTGTAATGGAAAATGAGAATATTTATGAGGAGCTGCTCTACTATATAGACCATCACGACCTGCTGTGCAGCTACACTATTGAGAACTATTCAATTGTAGACCTGTTCGTATGGCAGATGTCGAACTATGACCTTCGGCATGACACAGGCAAGAATGACGCCTCATGCTGTAAGGAGGCTATGGTTCTGTTTGCATTTGAGGCTATGGCGAAAATGGCGAAGGAGCCTGAAAAATATAAGAGGCGCATACAGTCGGATATGCGGCTGGATAAATAAGATTACCGGCTGGCGAAGTGGGACACTGGGGTCAGGTACAGTGTCCCACAGGGCAGGACACTGGGATGGGACATGGGTGTCCGGTGGGACACGGGGTCAGGTACAGTGTCCCAAAAGGCGGGGACACATGTACCTGACCCCATGTCCCACCTGTGCTCCGTTTACCTTGGCATAGGCATAGGAAGGAAAAAGTACAATGCAAGCGCTGCAATCAGAACCACAGCCACAACTGCTGCTATAGCAATGTACAGCTTAAGATGGCTCTTTTCCTTTACTGCAGGCTTTTCATATTCAACATCCACACCTATCGACATTCTATCTATGTAATTCCTATCCCATAATTCAACACCTGCTGCATCACCGGCTTTCTTGGCAGATGTGGAGAATGAGCTGTTGGTCATAAACACAAGCACATCCACACCCGGCTTCTTCGCTGCGTTTATGAACTCCTCCATAACGGAACCGTTTATTGCATCTATATCATACCTGCATGCAAACGCATAAGTCTTTCCATCCTTCTTGCCTGTCATGCTGACTATACTATCCTCAGCATTTTTCTTCATATCTTTATAACCAAGAGCATTTAAAAGCTTGTACATCATATCCATATAGTTGTTCTTATCATGTATTATCATCGTGCATTCCCTTCCTTTGATTTCCTTTGGCATACTCTTTATTTCATTTCAACCGCTTTACATTTATATTATACACTATTCTGTCACTGTGACAACGTAAATTTTATTGACATTGAACCAAGAATATACTACACTATTTTATATAAATCAGCAGTTTTTTCAGACAGTTGGTATTATTCAAAGAAAACATATCCGTTACATCAGACATGACCTTCTACGAACCATATCAACCTCCCAGGAAACTGTACATAATTTTTAAGAATGGGGATTAAATATGGATAACAGTATATCAGGCAGTGTTGTGACGTATGCTGCCGGTGAACGTCTCACTACCCGTGGCAATGATGTGGATGAAATCTACATTATCCTCAAGGGCAGAATCAAGTGCATGACAACCTATGGTACATATTATCTTGGTCCCGGCTCAGCAGCCGGCTTAACCGACTGTTATTACGGAATGTATGTGTTTAATTATTTCGCAGATGAGGACACCATGGTGAAAAGATACACCGTCTCTTCCTCCGCAGACATAACGCGTGTGCTGAATGACCAGGCAGACAATATCAGTATATTTGCCATAATGCAGTCCAGACATATTTCCGATATAATCAAGACATATCTTGAGCTGACCATGAAATGTCGTGATGTCGATGCAGAGTACCGCCCGGATTCCCGTATTTCCCGTTGGGAATTAGACAAATTCAACGCGCTCTCATCCATATCGAATAAGACTGCGGTCGAATTTTACAAAGCCAGTCTACCGGTTACTATAGGCTCAATTTACGATGGCGTACGTTTCCTGTCAACCATCAATGATGCCTGTTCACAGATGGCAGACCGTCTGGAAATCAATGTCGACTATGTTGAACCGGAGCCGGAGGATGATTTTATCATGGCGATTGAGGATACCCCTGCCGCATTAACCGATACAGGTGATGATTTTGATGAAGAATTTGCATGGTCCCAGCTTGAGAAATCACTTCCGCGTATTCTCGCTTACTCCGAAATAGAGGCTGAAGACGCTGAACGCTTCACTCAGCTTATGGAAAGTTACAGAATACCGAAGCAGCAGACATCACCCTCAGACGAAGCAAGGCAGCTTCGCCGCGAGATTTCCAAGCTGTATTACAAGATATATTATCTTGTATTTTGCAAGGCGGTCAACAGTCTTACCACACCCCCTATTATATCCATGTTTTTGAATTTCGGATACATGGATGAGAATCTTCTGTCAAGAGAGAACTCACTTGACCTTTACAGATTATCTCTCATAGTGGAAAAAGATTGTAATGGAAAAGGCGTCTATACAATCTATTCATGGTTAAGGGAGATTTTATGGGGTGATAAGGAACCGTCCAAGAACTCCATGGATATGGATTACACTGAGACAATCAATACAAACAAGCGCATGGGAAAGCTTTCAGCCAAGGATGCTGAGGCTGCTCTTGCTGACAATGATGCCAAGGTCCGCTTTGAAATCGAGAACATGTTCACATCCGCTAACAGAGTAGTCCACGGCAGAAGCAGCAATTTCTGCCCTGTCCTCACGGAAAACGGAATCACAAGAAGCTTCAGTGCCTCAATTGTCACCGCTGAAAAGATAATCTCCTCAATAGATGCCATTCGAAGAAAGGACTTCTCAGCCTTCTATCGTGAGATTATTTATCAGAATAAGGAAAGTGAGATTGACCGTGAATTTATTATGTCTGAGGTCATCCCTAATGTAATCCTTATGCCTGTTGCGGGCAATGAAGGTCTTATGTGGCAGGAGATTGAGGGCAGATTAAAGGATACACCCGCACGATTTATCCTTCCTATATTCCCTACAATCAATGTATCCAACATTCTTACCTGCGTAACAGGGCGTTTCCGTTGGGAAATGTGCAAGCGTTCGCAGGGTGTATACTGGAACAATATTTCAGAGCCATCATTGACGGCTGAATACTGCGACTATATCCAGTTTTATAAAAAGAACCGCGATTTGCCGGAAGCTGCCAAGGCAAAAATCAAGTCTACTCTCACTTCCTGCCGTAACAATTATCGTGAAGTATTTGTGCACGACTATGAGACATGGATGATTTATGAGTCTCTCGGCTCCTTCAGATTAAATAAAATTGCGCGGCATATACTCTTTACCTACTGCCCATTTTCAAAGGAATTCCGTGACCGGCTGTCGGATAACCCTATGGTCAAGGAGCTGTTTTCCGGCGGCAACAAGACGTTCATGACGAAGTTAAAGCACATTGATCTTGTCATCTCGCAGCTGGAGCGAAAAAATCTTCCTGTTCCTAAGGAGCTTGTTGATTACAAGAATTTCCTGCAAATGTAAATCTTGTACTGCAATAACGATTCTATGCAATTAACATTAGAATAACATTAGAAAGCCCGCCTTAACGGCGGGCTTTCTATTTAACGGCATATTGTGCAGAAATAAAATTTTTATTTAAACTAAGGTAATATATAAACCTCTATGAATTTATCAAAAGCATAATATAATTCAAAAAAGCAGGATACATAACATATCCTGCTCCAAAATAAGCTCCCCGAGTAGGGCTCGAACCTACAACCCCACGGTTAACAGCCGTGTGCTCTACCATTGAGCTATCGAGGAATACCTGTTAAGCTGTTCCCTTAACTGAAATCAATTATACATCCATCCTCCGGATTTTGCAATAGGGAATTTTATAAAATGTGTATTTTTTTTACAAAATTTAAAATATTATGCCTGACCCCTGCGTCATATAGCAAAAACAGCCTCAGAAACATATATGTTCCCAAGACTGTCTTATAAAATCATGTAATTATGGACAATTACTTAAGGTTAGCCTTAGCAACCTCTGCTAACTGTGTGAAAGCAGCAGCATCGTTAACAGCTAACTCAGCTAACATCTTTCTGTTCATTGTAGCGCCTGCGTTCTTAAGACCGAACATGAACTTGCTGTATGAAAGTCCGTTCATTCTTGCTGCAGCATTGATTCTGGCAATCCATAACTGTCTGAACTGTCTCTTCTTCTGCTTTCTTCCTGCGTAAGCTGTTGTAAGAGCTCTCATAACAGACTGCTTAGCAACTCTGTACTGCTTAGATCTTGCTCCTCTGTAACCCTTAGCTAACTTTAATACTCTATTGTGCTTCTTCTTTGCGTTTAATCCGCCTTTAATTCTTGCCATTTTGAATTATTCCTCCTAAATTTCTATTCTGAGCACGTACCGATAATCTCGGCAATGCACCGCATATCTTATAAAATTCTACCCGATTCGACTCTATCTTAGAGGTATGGTAAAATCTTCTTCATTGCCTTAAGATTTGTATGGTCAACTAAAGTAGCCTTTCTGAGATTTCTCTTTCTCTTTGTGCTCTTCTTAGTAAGGATATGGCTCTTGTAAGCCTTCATTCTCTTTAACTGTCCTGAACCTGTCTTCTTAAAACGCTTTGCTGCTGCCCTACTTGTCTTTATTTTTGGCATGATGTAAATCCTCCTTAAATATTGTATTCTAGCGCTTCTGTGCTAAAACCAGTGTCATGCTTCTGCCTTCTACCTTGGCGGGTTTTTCAACAACTGCTACTTCCTCAAGCATCTTAGCGAAGTCATCAAGAATATGCTTGCTGCTCGCCATATGAGCCATCTCACGACCTCTGAACCTTAAGGTTACCTTAACCTTATTGCCCTTCTCTAAGAACTTCTTGGCTGCACTAACCTTGGTGTTAAGATCATTGTCCTCGATGTTCGGAGATAAACGAACCTCCTTAATCTCGATAACCTTCTGCTTCTTCTTGGCTTCCTTTTCTTTTCTTGCAAGCTCATACTTGTACTTGCCGTAATCGATAATCTTACATACCGGCGGCTTAGCTGTAGGAGCTATCTTCACAAGATCAAGCTCTGCCTCCTGAGCCAGCTTATACGCTTCCTTGGCAGACATGATGCCAATAAGTTCGCCATTTTCACCAATCAGACGTACTTCTCTGTCTCTGATCTGTTCGTTAATCATTAAGTCGCTAATTGTAGTGCACCTCCATCATATTTTCGCAAAAAAAATGCAGATAGAAAACCATCCGCATACTCAACGCTTAAGGGCACACCAGTCAGCAGCCCGTCAAAGCTTGGAATATTAACCCGAGTCACATATATGTGCTGAGGTGAGAGCGGATACTCTTCTTTATTTTCACAACAGTGGTATATTAACACACCCTCTTTGTAATGTCAATATATTTTTTACTTTATTTTACCGAAAAATACTTGCGGCTTCACATCTGATTCCCCCGACATCCCCTGGACAGCAAAAAACGGCTTCACGCATGCTCTCTAATACAGCCATGTGTAAAGCCGTTACCGATATCTTACTATTCCGCTATCAGCACCTTTTTCCCTTCAAATGCGAATCCGTAGTGCCGTATTCTCTCTTTTTCTATGCCCCTTGCAATAAGCTCCGCGTCATAGTTCTTCTCCTCTATCTGCCTGAGTGCAGACTGTGCAGTGTCATCAAGTGTGCTTTCATCATAGGAATCATACACTTTGAATTCCAGTATAATTGCATTGTATTTTCTGTCATCACCCTTCGGCACAAGCATGACATCATATCTTCCGTATCCGCTCTCACGGTTGGATTTTATCTCATATATGTCGCGCAGTTCAACCAGCAGTCCCAGCACAAAGCCATGAAAGAAGCGCTCCGGCTGTGTCCTCTCCGACGGCTGTGTCCCCACGTCAAAATAGCTGAATGTTGACAACGCAACGTCATTCATGTATATATTCATTTCGCGCAGCCTGCCCTTAAGCAGCGCCTGCACAAATTCGCCATAGTTGGAGCTGTCATTGTTAAACCACCCCTTGAACATATTGGAGAACATGCTCACCGTCTCAAGATTGGTTATCGACAGATGATACCAAGGCTCCAACAGCTCACCCTTATACTCAACCTTATCGGGCTTTAAGTAGCCGCTTGCCATAAGAAGGCTCCATATAGCATTCTTATTTTTTCCCAACTGGCTGAACACTATCTGCTCATCAAAGTTCACAACTATCTCTCTGCCGCTTATCAAGTCCTCCATCATCTGCTTGATATCCGGCGGCGCTGTCTGTATGAGCCGGCTCACAAGACCATTGGAGCTTGTCGATGCCCAGTATGGTCTTAATTTCTTCTCTTTCAGGAAGTTAGTGATTGACCATGGGTTATATATGTCCCTGTGCTCTCCGAAAACAAACCCGTCATACCATCTCTTCACATCGTCCCTGCGCTCCCCAAGCCCCATATCATCAAGTGACTTAAAGACCTCCTCCTGCGTAAAACCGAAGGCTGTGCTGTACCTGTCGGAGGTCGTTGTCACAACCGCAAGATTGTTAAGGTCTGAAAATATTGATTCCTTGGAAACCCTTGTTATGCCTGTCATCACGGCGCGCTCAAGGTATGGGTTCGTCTTGAACACAGAATTAAACATGCTTCGTATAAACGCTGTAAACTCGTCCCAGTAGCCATGAACATACGCCTCCTGCATAGGCGTATCGTACTCGTCAAGCAGGATAATTACCTTTTTGTCATAATATTTATGCATAAAATAGCACATCATATTTACAGCCGATGTACAAAGCACATCATCCATATACATTGTCACCCTTTTAAATGCTTCAGCTTCATTTTCAACAAGTATCCCGCTGTCAAGCAGAAATGTACTCCGGTTAAACAATTCTGCCACTTTTACCTTAACCTGAGCCTTGGCAGCCTCTATATTATCTGCCTTCACATCCGCAAAGCTCAGAAATATAACCGGATACGTCCCCTGTAACTGCCTGTACTTCTCATCCTCCCACACAGATAACCCCTCAAATAAATCACCGCGATTGGCATACTGATTTGAAAAGAAACAGTTGAGCATGCTCATATTGAGCGTCTTTCCGAAACGGCGCGGGCGGGTTATCAGCGTAACAGCATCGCCGGAACTCCACCACTCCTTTATCAGGCCTGTCTTGTCGATATAAAAATATTTATTTTCCCTTATATCATCAAAACCCTGATTACCTATACTTACAGTATTATATCCCATAACCACATGCCCTCCATATATGATATATCATATATCATATGTCAATGATATTCTCAATCCGCTTCCTGCCCATCTTGCACTATATTCAATATGTTATCACAATGTATCATCTTTAGCAACATAATATACAGGTAATATTTTGTTTCAATATAGTTCCAAAAAATGATTTTTCAACAATCCTGTCATATTCGTCTGCTTTTTGTCACCAATTTCTTTATCCTGAAAGTAACTTTTACCTTATCCGAATCAAGTAGTAAGAAATCAATCTTGCCATTATTTTTTTTGACTATTTCATGTATATTCAGCAATCCATATCCATGTCCGTCTTTATTATTTTCAGGTATCAAATCTTCAAAGTCAGAACATTTTGTAGTTTTTATGGTATTAATAAACTCTCCATAAATTTCAGTATCGGAACAGTTAAGAAATATACTTATATAAGTTTTTTCACTCAACATTGCCGCCGCAATCGCATTATCCAATAAATTTACCAACAGACAATATAATTCAACATCATCAACGCCATCTATTTTTCCACAGACAAAACATTTTACATCAACACCATTTGATTGACAGAACTCAAGCTTGGAATTCAAAAGTGAGTTTATCACGGAATGATTAGAATATAACCGATACGAAAAATATGTGCTGCATTTTTCTTCCAGTTTACATACATATTCCCTGGCTTCATCGTACCGGTTATTTTCTATTAAGTCCTTGATAAGTCTTACATTCTTTTTTAAATCATGATTTCGCCTTTCTGTTTCTAAGTTTCTTTGCTCTATTGCTTCAACATTCTCCCTTTGATTTTCCAAATCTTTTAAATATACTGCTGCTTTTTGTTTTTCTGTTATAATACTGCTTTCATATTCATCAGCAATATACATTGCAATGTCTATAAAGATAATTATTACAACCAATAAACTGGGTAATATCTCATAATTTGTACCGGAAACAAGCAGATAATATATAAATATAAATGAAAACATATAAAATAATATATTTAAGTATTTCTTAATCATGTCTTTCCTCATTAAATTTCTTAAATCTGTTTTTTACCTCTATCACATTTCTCGATGATATATAAAACTTTCTGCCATTCTTCATGACAATCATATCTTTTGACATATCCTTTATATAATTAAGATTTATTAACGTGTTTCTGCTTATCTTTATAAAATCATACTTATTCAATTCATTTTCTATTTTTTTCAGCGTATACCTCACTGTAAGTTCCGTATCGTCATAATAATACACTGTCATATCATGTACAAATATTTCAAAGGCAATTATTTCACTTAATTTTAAAGTATACTTAGTTGTTCCGCTTGTAATTTCAATTACTTTTAGCTTTTTCTCCAGCACCCTGTTAACTTCCCGTAAAACAGTTTCCAAGTCGGTTTCTAAACTCTGTTTTCTTACAAAGCCTAACGGTTGACCAACAAAAGCATCAAAAACATAATAATCATAATTGGTTATATAAACAACCTGTGGTGAATATCCTTCTTTAAGCAGCTCCCTTATTATATCAAATCCGATATTCTCCCCAACCTCAATATCCATAAATACAAGGTCTGGTTTTACTTTCCTATACGCTTTAAGCATATCTTCTTTATTGCCGGAATACAGAAAATTTGAGTTATTAAAATTCATATTTTCACATAAATAGTCTCTTAATATTTCAAAAAAATATTTGTCATCGTCACAAATCAAAATTGGCATGATATATTGCCCTGAAAGGAACTTAAAAAAACAAAAGACCTGTAACGTAAAACGTGTCAGGTCTAAACAAAAAGTATAAGCTATTCTATAATCTTAAATCCATTATTATATCTGAACAATGCCTTGGCAATTATCTGCTTCTTCGTGACGTAGGTATTCTTCCAGTATCTTGAATCCTTAGAGTTATCCCTGTTATCTCCCAGCACGAAATAGCAGTCCGCCGGAATGAGATAAGGTCCGAAATCCTGCCTGCTCACGCCATGGGCGTAAGGCTCCTCAAGCGGCACCTCACTGCCGTTGATATACACAAGCCCATCCTTTATTATGACCATCTCACCCGGAAGTCCTATAACTCTCTTGATGAGAAGCTTATCGCCGTCATCCGGGTACTCAAATATGATCACATCGCCTCTCTCCGGCTTGGAAAATATATAGCTAAGCCTGAAGCCGATAAGCTTATCGCCCTTCTCAAAGGTGGTGCTCATCGACTCAGACGTAATGTCCGCATTTATGATAACAAATTTATTGAGGAGCACGGCAATCACAACGCCGGCTACGATTATCCTGAGATATCCGAATATCTCTTTTTTAACACTTTTTTTCATACTGATCTCAATCTCCAATGCTGCTGTCCACAGGCAGCATACATAATCGCCAAAACACGCTTAGCAGCACCTGTCACCTCCGCCACCGGATATAAATTACCGGTGGCTTTGGCGGCTGATGTTGCTATGCAGGTTCTAACCTTACATTCAATTATATAACTATTTTTTAATACTATAACTATATCCGCGTCTGTCGGTGACCGGCACCAACAGTGCAGGACATTACAGGAAGTACTTCACACCGGACTCGAATATCTTCATATCCTGCTCGCCGTAGATATTGATAGCCACCGAATCGCCGCGGCGCTCAGAGTGAGCCATCTTACCAAGGATTCTTCCGTCAGGGCTTGTGATACCCTCGATTGCCATGTATGAACCGTTAGGATTCCACTCTTCATCCATTGTCGGAACGCCTGTGTTCACATCGACATACTGTGTTGCAACCTGTCCGTTCTCAAAGAGCTTCTTAAGCCACTCATCATTGGCTACGAAACGGCCCTCACCGTGTGAAGCAGGGTTACAGTATACTCCGCCAAGCTGTGCTCCTGCAAGCCATGGGGACTTATTGGTGACAACCTTTGTATAAACCATCTTAGATACGTGGCGTCCGATTGTGTTCATGGTAAGTGTAGGTGAATCAGGTGTCTGCATTCTGATTTCACCATAAGGTACAAGACCAAGCTTGATGAGAGCCTGGAAACCGTTACATATACCGAGCACAAGACCGTCTCTCTCATTTATAAGCTTGTTGATTTCCTCTGTAATCGCAGCATTTCTGAAGGCTGTCGCAAAGAACTTAGCCGAACCGTCCGGCTCATCACCTGCGCTGAAGCCGCCAGGGAACATGATAATCTGTGCTTTCTTAATCTCATCAGCGAACTCATGTGCCGAATCACGGATATCCTCGGCTGAAAGGTTCTTGAATACCTTAGTTACCACGTCTGCACCTGCGCGCTCGAATGCCTTGGTGCTGTCATACTCACAGTTGGTTCCCGGGAATACAGGGATGAACACTGTAGGCCTGGCAACCTTATTCCTGCATACATATACCTTATCTGTGCTGTATACAGGTGTGTCAAGCTCCTTGCCACCCTTTACGGCAACTGTAGGGAATACCTTCTCAAGTGTAGCCTTCCATGAAGCAAGTGCTTCCTCAACACCAATCTTTACATCGGCGTACTCAAATGCAGCCTTGTCCGTAACCTCACCGATTACAGTTCCGTCTGCGACACCGTTCTTGTCCGCTGCGACTTCCGCCACGATACAGCCATACATCGGAGCGAAAAGCTTATCGGCGCTGACCGCTGAAGCATCAAGCTTAACACCAAGCTTATTACCGAATGCCATCTTGCTGACTGCCGCTGCGATTCCCTTGGCATCAAGTGTATATGCTGATACGATAACACCGTCTGCAATATCCTTGCTTATATCCGAATATAACTTCTTAACTGCCTCATAATCCGGAAGGTCATACTCATCCGTCCTGATTGTGTAGAGAACAACCTTGTTTCCAGCCTTCTTAAACTCAGGTGTGATGACATCCTGTGACTTGGCAACGTCAACTGCGAAGGATACGAGTGTGTTAGGAACATCCATATCGTTAAAGGTTCCGGACATACTGTCCTTTCCTCCAATTGACGGAAGACCGAAGCCAAGCTGTGCATCATAAGCACCGAGAAGCGCCTTGAAAGGCTCGCCCCAGCGTGAGGCATCCTCTGTCATTCTTCTGAAGTACTCCTGGAATGTAAATCTTACCTTGGAAAAATCACCGCCTGCGCAGACAATCTTCGCAACAGACTCAAGCACTGCATATACTGCTCCATGATAAGCACTCCATGATGAGAGATATGGGTCGAAGCCGTAGCTCATCATTGTAACTGTATCGGTCTTACCCTTAAGAACAGGAAGCTTCGCAACCATAGTCTGAACCTCTGTAAGCTGATACTTACCGCCGTAAGGCATGAATACCGAGCCTGCACCGATTGAGCCGTCGAACATCTCGACAAGACCCTTCTGTGAACATACATTGAGGTCTGCAAGAGTCTCAAGCCACTTAGCACGTACATCCTCCACAACAGGCACGTTAAAGCAGCTTCCGTCCCTGGATGGGATATTTACATGTACATCTGTCTCCTGATGAGCACCGTTAGTATCAAGGAAAGCTCTGCTGATATCAACAATCTTCTTTCCTCTCCAGTACATGACAAGTCTCTTCTCAGGTGTAACCTCAGCGACAGGAACAGCTTCAAGATTCTCCTCTGCCGCATAGGCAAGCATCTTATCTACATCCTTCCTGTCTACAACAACAGCCATTCTCTCCTGTGACTCGGAAATTGCTATCTCAGTTCCGTCAAGACCTGCATACTTTTTCGGAACCTTGTCAAGGTTGATGTTAAGACCATCGGCAAGCTCACCGATTGCAACAGAGACACCGCCTGCACCAAAGTCATTACATTTCTTAATAAGAAGGCTTACTTCGCTTCTTCTGAATAATCTCTGAATCTTACGCTCTGTAGGTGCATTACCCTTCTGGACCTCAGCACCGCAGGTCTCAATGGAGGCCTCTGTGTGAACCTTGGATGAGCCTGTAGCACCGCCACAGCCGTCACGTCCTGTTCTTCCGCCGAGAAGAATGATGATATCGCCCGGATCCGATGTCTCACGGATGACATTCTTTCTCGGTGCAGCACCCATAACTGCACCGATTTCCATTCTCTTTGCAACATAATTAGGATGATAAATCTCCTTTACATAGCCTGTTGCAAGACCAATCTGGTTGCCGTAGGAGCTGTAGCCGTTAGCTGCACCACGCACAAGCTTCTTCTGCGGAAGCTTACCCTTCAATGTCTCACTTACCGGAACGGTAGGATCTCCGGCACCTGTAACTCTCATAGCCTGATATACATAGGTTCTACCTGAGAGCGGGTCACGGATTGCGCCGCCAAGACAGGTTGCAGCACCACCGAACGGCTCTATCTCTGTAGGATGGTTATGTGTCTCATTCTTAAAGTTGACAAGCCACTCCTCTGTTACTCCGTCTATTGTGACAGGAACCACGATGCTGCACGCATTTATCTCATCGGATACTTCCATATCCTCGAGCTTTCCTTCCTTCTTCAGCTTACGCATCGCAAGAAGTGCAATATCCATGAGGCATACGAACTTGTCATCTCTGCCCTTGAAGATAACCTCTCTGTCAGCAAGGTAACGATTGTAGGTATCAACAATTGGCTTCTTGTAATCTCCATCGCCGAAGCTTACATTCTTAAGCTCCGTGGAGAATGTAGTATGACGGCAATGGTCAGACCAGTATGTATCGAGAACACGGATTTCCGTCATGGATGGATCACGCTTCTCCTCATTTTTGAAATAATTCTGTATATGCTTAAAATCTTTAAATGTCATGGCAAGACCAAGTGACTTGTAAAGCTCTGACAGCTTGTCATCATCCATATCCTTAAAGCCGTCAAATATCTTTACGTCCGCCGGCTCAGCAAAAACAGTGACAAGTGTCTCTGGCTTAGCCATATCAGCCTCTCTTGAATCAACCGGGTTGATACAGAAGCTCTTTATGCGGGCAAGCTCATCATCCGTAACGTCTCCATCAATGACATATACGGTGGCTGTTCTTATAACAGGCTCCTCGTCCTCCTTAAGAAGCTTCACACACTGTACGGCAGAATCGGCTCTCTGGTCGAACTGTCCCGGGAGAAATTCAACAGCGAACACCTTCTCGCCTGCCTTCTTTCCAAAATCCTCCTCATAAACATAATCTACAGGCGGCTCAGAAAAGACAGTAACCAATGCATCCTTATACACCTCATCTGAGATATTCTCAATATCGTAGCGGATAAGCACGCGTACATTCTTAACCGTGTTGATGTTAAGATAATTGGAAATCTCATCACTTAGCTCCTTTGCCTTGACAGCGAATGCAGGCATCTTCTCAGAATAAACTCGTCTAACCTTGCTCATTTTTTCCTCCATGTTCATGTCCCATGACATATTTTTGTGCGTTATTTATTACTCATGAAGTCTGCGGATAATTCTGTAGACAACATTGTTCTCCATAACCGTAGGTGCTGTATGTGCAAAAAATATAATCCCCTCCGTCGGTGAAATGACCTGATTAATCACTTCCCCCTCATAAGGGTCTATAACCTCACCTATGATATCTCCTCTATATACAGGGTCGCTTGGACTCTTTAATCTACGATACAGCCCGGCCGTGTTGGTCTTGACAGCCATAAGCTCATCCTCGTCAAGTACATGCGCAATAAATCCGCTATGGTTATAATACTTTATAATACCCATTCTCGTCAAGAAGCGAAGTACACTTGCCACAGCCTGTCTTGCGGAAACATCATCTATATAATCACTGCAATTCGTATATATCGAAAATGCACATGTCCCACACATCTGCCAGTTATAATTAAGCGTGGTGGTATCAAGCGGCTTCGGCTTTCTTATGACCACATACGGAAGCCCGAACAGATTGGCAAGACTCGGGCTCTGATGCCCTGTCTCCATCATGCGCACATGCGGGATGAAATCTCCCTGCATATAAAAGCTTGTAAACTGTATTCCATAGCTGTAGCCCTTAACCTTTTCAAAGAACTCAGCGGCAATATTCTGTGTCGTATCTCCCCCGTGTATTCCGGGAAATCTTCTGTTGATATCCGAATTGTCCATCGCCCAGAAGCGCTTCTGGACATTGACGGAATAATGGTTGAGACATGGTACAACCAGAATCTCATTGTTGGCAGTTATCTGTCCTCTTTCCTCAAGCTCACCTAAGACCCTGATAAGCTGGGAGCAGATATACATCTGCTGATACTCATTTCCTCTTATCGCACCGACTATACAGGCAGCCTTCTCCCCACTTCCGAAGCTGTAGCCTGTTATATTGAAATCTTCTCTGTTATAGCCCTTAAGTGTATATAATTCCTTCTTAACCATTCTGCTTACCTCCTGTAAAAATTCTGCACAGGATAGCTCCCTCATATACCACAGGGTACTCTCGGAACGTAAATATTCTTCCCTCACACGGAGCCTCAACCCGGTGTAACAGTCTTCCCGTAAGCGGTTCGACTATGTCACCTATATGCTCTCCGAACTGTACATACTTCATCATGGCACCATCCGCCGGCACGAACAATCCTGTAACCTTGGCATGTATCACTGTAATCTCACCCTCCGTCGATATCATCGGCTTCTTTACAGGTGTCTTTTTCCCCTTCCACATACCAAGCTCACACATGAGATTGAATATACCTTCGATAATCTGGTCACCATAGGACTTCTCAATCCTGTTTCCGACTCCCATCTCTATCACGAGGGTAGGAACGCCAAGATGATTAAGACTGTTGGCAAGCGTCGCCTCAAGCACCGTATTTATCTTATATTCCCAGATAAAATCAGCATTGAGAAGGTAAGCGTACGACATAAGCTTATCCTTAAACTGGTCGAACACGCGCACCTGCGGTGTCTCCTTTATAAATATATTCGATGAATGCAGGTCAACGCACATGTCGCTTCCTATAATATCATTCACAATCTTAGACGCAAGATATTCCGCCGTCGCACCGTTCTCAATTCCCGGGAACACACGGTTCATATCAAGGTCGAACATCGGCATACCTCGCGTACAGCTCTCTATTCCAAGCGGATTGACGGCCGGATATATATCCACAATGCCGTCAAGCAGCTCTATATGTTCATTGATTCTGCGGTTAAGCTCATAGCATATATACTGTCCGTCAAGCTCATCACCATGTATTCCGGTCACGATTGACAGTCTCTTAGCCCTGTTGTCAAGATTTTCCGACATTATCCTGTTCTTGCGGATAACAATCTTCTCACTCACCGGCATCGCCACAGTTACTACTTCTTCTATCATATAACTCCTCATTCCAATGCATTTTCGGGTACGCTGATAACTCACCCTGTAAAACGCACTTTTACATAATCCTAATCATTATAAAGCAATCCTCTCAAAATATAAAGACCTTTTATTACAAATATTACTATATTAACTATGCCCATCCCAGAACTCTGCCACAAGCTGCGGTACCTCACTCAGCCTGCACAGCTTATAGTCCGCCCACTCCTCCGGAAACAGCCTCACATACTCACTCCTTGCAAAGCGCTCATCAAGAAGTACTATGACCCCCACATCGTCCATCGTTCTTATGACGCGCCCTGCTGCCTGCAGAACCTTGTTCATCCCCGGATAGGTGTACGCATAATTGTAGCCGTTGCCATCCTTTTCGTCATAATAGTCCTTTAAAAGTCTGCGTTCCGTACATATCTGTGGAATACCAGTTCCCACTATAATGCAGCCGATAAGACTCTCATTTTTCAGGTCAATACCCTCCGAAAAGACACCGCCTGTGACGCAGAAGCCGATACAATCTCTTTCTGACGTTTCTTCGCTATTATTTTCTTTGCGGATTGCACAATCATCTACCAAATCCGCCTCACCACAATCTGTATTCTCTGTCACAGATTTTTCCCCTGTCACCGATGCCGCCGTTCCCCGGAATCTGTCAAGGAACTGCTCCCTCTCAACCTCAGTCATACCGCGGTTCTGCACGATTATGTTTCTCCGCTCCTGCTCGGTGTAAAGCTTATACACGCTGTCCATATACCCATAGGATGGAAAAAACACCATATAGTTTCCCTTTTTCTGCGCAGTAATGTCGGCAATATAGCTCTTTATCTTGAGAAATTCCGTCTCATTGCGCCTTGTGTATCTGCTCGTCACATCGTACCCGACCGCCAGCAGCCTGTTGGCGGAATCAAATGGAGACTTGATATATATGGCGTAATCATCCTTTTGGCTTAAAAGCTCCTTATAGTACGTCACAGGGAGCAGTGTCGCCGAAAAGAACACCGCCGCCTTGCCCTTTTCAAGCCGCCCGGCAAGGCACGGCGAAGGATTCACGCAGAACAACTTTACCATAAAGCCGTCATCCGTGTGCTCACCGTAAATCACATAGTTATCCTGTATCAGGTCGTACATATTGAGGAAATGCCGCACCTCAAAGAAAAGCTCCGATGCCTCCTCACTGTACTCAAACTCAGGCTTCTCCTCAAAAAATCTTGTGAACTCCTCAAAAAGTGAATTAAGCGCCATCGTCACCGCGCCGATACTGTCAAGAACAATCACATCATCGCATATTTTTTTCAGCTCAAGAAAATTCTTGTTGCACCTTGCAAGTGCCGAAGCAAGGCGCTTATCCACCTTCTCCACAAGCCTTCTGACCTTAAGAAAAGCTTCCTTGCAGAGGCTTGCGCTGTACATATCCCTTGCCCTGTCGACAAGATTATGCGCCTCATCTATCAGAAAAATATAATCCCCCGATGAGCCATCGGAAAAATACCTCTTTAAATATACATCCGGGTCAAACACATAGTTGTAATCACATATAATTCCGTCAACCCAGTAGGTCGCATCAAGCGACATCTCAAAAGGGCATACCGTGTACTTGTTCGCATAGTCCTCAATCACAGCACGGTCTATCACGTCCTCATGTGTCACCATGTCATACACGGCTTCATTCACCCTGTCAAAATGTCCCTTGGCATACGGACACGCAAGCGGATTGCACTCCGGTTTACCGCACATACATATCTTTTCCTTAGCTGTTATCGTCACTGTCCTGAAATACGCGCCCTTAGAGCGCAGTATCGAAAAAGCCTCCTCAGCCACGGTGCGTGTTATGGTCTTTGCAGTTAGATAAAACAGCTTGTCACCCAGCCCCTCACCTATGGCTTTAACCGCCGGAAAGACCGTTGACATGGTCTTTCCCACTCCTGTAGGTGCCTGAATGAAAAGCTTTTTCTGCATGCGTATAATTCTGTAGACACTGACAGCTATATCCCTCTGCCCATCACGGTACGGAAACGGAAAATCCATTCCGTGAAGCGATTCCTTTCTCCTTCTCCCGCTCTCATAAAGAAAATCGCTCCATTTTCTGAAGCTGTCAAGCACCCCCATGAACCATTTCTCAAGCTCTGCAAACGAGATGGTCTCTGTAAAATATTTTACCTCCTCAGTGTCAAGGTTCACATAGGTCATCATCACGCGTATACTTTCAAGTGAATCCTGGACGCTCTTTATGTATGCGTATACCATCGCCTGTGCCTTGTGAACCTTGACCGGCTCATCAAGATACTTAAAATTGCGGTATGTCCCCTTGATTTCATCTATGGTAATCCCCTCATCCTCCGTTATAACTCCGTCCGCTCTTCCTTCTATTACGATGGTATAATTAAGAGACGGAAATTCCATTCTCATCGGAACCTCCGCCTCATACTGTGAACCCATCTGCTTTTGTATTCTGCGGTGAGCCTTGCTGCCTGCATCCATGGCAGCCTTGTCCCCGCCCTGCCCGCGTCTTGTGTCAATATCCCCGCTACGGCAGATAAATTCCACAAGACTGCGGACCGATATTTTCAGAACATTATCCTTAAATGTGTACATACTCGTCCATTCCCGCCTCAACCAGGCACTTATAGTAATACGCAACCGGATAAAAACTCTGTGCAAAATTCTTTGTAGAGTCACCTGATGTGACAAGTGCATCTCCTACTATCTGCTTATCACCCCCGACATACTTATAAGGCTCCTGCAGAACCCGTCTGATGGTACCCAGGCCTGCCTCTAAATATTTCCCGTCACCGGTAAGCTCATACCCTGTAGCCATCGCCTCGAGCAGAAGTGTATTATTTCCGAGCCGTGTAAGGCTAGGCAGCTCTTTATAGTAGAATAACCCACACTCTAACATGCAGTTGTCAAGAATATCATCGACCGCCAGCATAATAAGATTTTTCAGAGAATCCGTTTTGTTGACTCTATAGTACCTCATAAGACTGCCAACCGCAACAGAAATCATAAATCCTACATGGATAAGTGTGTTGTCCGTATACGGTGCGGCAAAGCATCCATAGTCCTCGTACCATTTTTCAAAATATCCGACTATCTTATCGCATTTAATACGATATTTTTCCTCGCCTGTCTCAATGTACAGTGCAGTGAGCGCCCTAAGTGCCCATCCTGTCTCTCTTGCATTGCTCTCACCCGCCACGGCATAGGCCGGGGTGTCGAGAAGCCTTATAATGTTATCCCCTATTCCGACAGCAGTCTCAAGCCCTCTCTCATCACCTGTAAGGTGATAATAGTCAAGGAAGCCCTCAACCCATTCGTGGCTCGGAACCATGACGCCGTTGATAACATGTCCCTTGGTATGCTCCGTAAGACCGCCTAACTTAAGCGGGTCACTGCTGTAGTGGCACACATCCACATCCATCCAGTGGCTTGCATGCACCATACAGAAATCAAGATATCTTCTTATCCCCATCCTCATGTACATAAGTGCACAGGCATGAGGAAAATCATACTCATTGTTAGCCCACACGGCAGCTCCGCCGCCACGTCCCTGCTTAGTGTAATTCTGGTCAATCGTGTCTCCCCAGTTGAGCATTCCGAAGCTTCGCGCCCTGGAATCCGCCTTTCCTATAAGCAGCATGTCAATCTCAGGTGAGCATTTGTCTGCGAACACATCCGTCACGGCACCGGAATTTTTATATACATCGGGTGCAATTACCGGTCTGTCCGGCATCTGGTAGATAAGGCTCCTGTTGTCAAGCTCCGCAAGGCTCTCAGCCGCAGCATGGAAATGCAGCATGAACCTCTGCTCGCGCGCCATACCCGGCTGCATAATCACATCGTTAAAGCCCTCCGGCACCAACATCACATAGAGTCCGTCCTTATCAGCCTTCACCGCCTTCGGATAGTTCTGCTGTGCCTGATATATGGTAGCACACACTCCGCCCTCCGAATCCGTCCTGTCCGCAAAGAAGGTTCCGTAAAGCACCTCCGCCATGTGCTCATTGCTCTCCATAAGGAGAGCCTTATCATATGCAGCCTTGTTGACCTGTGCACCATCCTTTCCTATAATGAAATCCGTTTTATAGTTGGAGGCTCCTGCACAGGTTCGGATATTCTCGACCCTTGCCAGTTTCTCTATCGTATCCAAATCCTTAGTGCCTCTGGTCCTGTAGATAAGACCTCCGTCATTTTTCAGTTCAGTTCCTATATCACCACAGCCTGTGGAATCGATCATCGCAGACGAATCCAGTGTGGCAAGCGATACATCCTGCTCCATGTCAGCCCTGTCCATGACGGAAAATACAAGCGACTTAATACTTAAAGGTGTCTCAGATGTATTAAAGATCCTGTAGCTCACATCAATCCATGGCTTTCCTGCATATACGGTAAGTCTTATCTCAAACCTATAGTGCTTCGACTCCTCACAGCCGCCGGATTCAGTCTCATTATAGCCGTCCACAGCAAGAATCGTACACACTGCGCCCTCCTCAACCACGCGCCATCTGTTCAGGTTAAGCTCATAGCGTGTTCCTGCCTTGTCTGTAAGATACGGACCCTTAAACTGCCCCTTCTCATACAGCCTGTCTCCATAGCTCAGGCTCTCGAACAGACTCTGGGAATAATTCTTAACGGTAAAGCTCACTGCACCTGTGTCGACCGTGAAGCCATCGGTGTTGTATACTGTACTTACTGCTGCGCTGTCAGCTTTTATACCGATATTATTCACATTATCCGAACTGCCCCTATTACCTGAACTGTTCATATTGTGTGAATTATTATCTGCATTTTTACTATCCGGATTTTTCTCATCCGAAATATCAGATTTTCTTCCTGAGGCTTTTAAATCCTCATCATCAAGAAAAAGCTCGAATTTCTTTCCTGCATTTCCCGGAAGATTTCCCTCAAATCTGGTGAAAAGAAATCTTATTGAACCATCATCATACCGCGAGGTCACCTTTGTCTGGCTCGTCAGCCTTTCATCCCCATCATACACACAGACCTGCGATGCATCGCCAAGTCTTCCCCTCTTCACCGGAACCGCGACCCACATAGGCTCCATATTTCTCGGATATCTGTACAGTTTTTCAAGATTTAAGTTAATCATGCGTTTGCCCCCTTTACTTTTATCTTACTCTTCTTCCATATATTAGTTCTATATACTACATAAAGAATGAATGAAGATATTGCATTACTTACAACAACCGAATACCACACACTGCGGACTCCCATGTGAAGCACACTCTCACAGAAGAACAGTGTCATAAATCTGAACACCCACAGCCTTGCGGCATCCACAATCATCGTGACCTCGGTGTGGCCTGTCCCCTGGAACAGTCCCGATGTCGCATTATATATTCCGTTCGTCCAGCACCAGAATGCCATTATCGACAGGAAATCCGCAGCCATCGCGACAACCTGCTCATCGTTATTGAAAATTCCGACTATGGCTCTGGATACCGGCATTCTTGAGAGAATCATTCCTCCGGCAAACAGGAATACAACACATATATTGCGTGACAATATATATCCCTTTTTCGCTCTGTCAACCTGACCCGCTCCCATATTCTGTCCGACTATGGTAGCTGCGGCTGAGCCTATGCCGTTAGACGGAAGTGTAATAAGGCTGTTGACTTTATTTCCAATGCCATAAGCAGCCATCGCCTCCGTGCCATACTTATATACATTCCTGCTCATAAGCAGAAAGCCGAACTGCATTGTGCTTCCGCCGATTGCCGTCGGAAGTCCTATTCTTAAAATATCCCTAAGCTTATCCTTCTCGAACCGGAAATCCTTGTAATCAAGGTGGAGATTATTCTCCTTTCTAAGGAGCGAAAACAGTGCTATTGCCGCAGACGGAAGCTTGGCGGACAATGTTGCAAGCGCCGCACCTGATATTCCAAGCTTGAACACCACCATAAGCAGCGGGTCAAGAATCATATTGAGAATAATTCCTACCAGATTAAGAAGCATAGGCTTTACCGTGTCTCCCTGAGCCTGATTAAGTGCGGTAAACATATTTATCGTAAACAGAAACGGCATATCCAGCACCACTATCTGCAGATACTGCCTGCTGTACCTGTAAATATCCCCCTCCGCTCCAAGCCATGAGACAATCCCCGGAGCCATGGCAAAGCATATCGCCGCACAGGCAAATGCAAAAATCATCGCACAGGCATATATCTGGCTCGCCATCCTGCGTGCCTCCTTGTCGGCGCGCGCGCCTATGTACTGTGCAATCAGCACCGACCCTGCAACTGTTATCCCGGTTCCGAAATTAATAACTATATTCTGGACCGGTGTCACAAGATTAATCGCCGCAAGCTCCTCCTTGCCTATATGTCCCAGCCAGTATGTATCCGTAAGGTTATACATCGTCTGCAGAAAGCTGTTAATTACAACGGGAATTGCAAGTGAAAGAATTGCGCTCAGCATACTCCCATTCAAAATCAGATCACGATTATATTTCTTTGCCATATTACTCCTCATCTCCGAGCGGTTTATTGCGAGGAGGCGATGAGAAATTCGCGTAGGCGATTTCTCATCTGCCATCAAAGCAATTTGTTTTCGCTCAAAAACAAATTGCATGTGTGAAAAATATGCTATCAAGCTTATTTTTCACACTACTCTTCATCTCCGAGCATAAAACCAGTGCACGCTGTAACATTCATATATTTTATATATGATGTTGGGGTCAAAACATGTGCTATAAACTTAGCATGTATAACGTATTATATTTATGCATATCACGACTTTTGGAAGAAGCTTAGATGTTCTTAGAACTCTGTTCACACACTAGCCAGAACCGGCACGGATGCCGGTTCAGAAGCAATGCATACAAGGATGTATGCCTGCTTCGGTGGCGGACGTATAGAAAGCCTATATCAGAGTTCTTAGAACATCTTGCTTCGTACAACGGAGCTGATATGCATAAATATAATATGTTATACACTCGTAAATTAAGTTGGCATGTTTTGACCCCAACATCATATATATTACTCTATATTAAATGTAATATCTACGTTTTAATTTATTATTTTCATATATATTACTGTTTTTTTTACATTTTTATTGACAAAAAAAGTCTCAAAACTTACTATATCTAATAGCACCTTAGGCACAGTGCATTTTCACTGTAGAATGGAGAATTTTATGATTTTAAGCGACAAAAAGAAAGACTTCGATATAACCCAGGTGAAGGGAAAGGCATATTCCGAAATGAAGGATGCCCACTATCATCCATATTATGAATTCTATTACCTTCTATCAGGGACAAGACGTATTTTCATAAATGACACTATATATTACGTAAAAAAGGGGGATTTGATTGTCATACCTAAAGGTGAACTGCACCGCACAACCTATATAGGCGGAGACACCCACGAAAGAATTGTCATGATTTTCAGCGATGCCTTCATCGCCCCGCTCATGAACAAGCTTAGTTCCGACACTTTTCAAAAGTGCTTTGGAAAACGTCAGATAACGATTCCTCCCAACAGGAGAGATTATATTGAGGAACTCTTTGCAAAAATAATACGGGAGCATAACGGAATAGACATATTTTCCGAAAGCATGCTCGCCGTATATGTGTATGAACTTATTTTATTTGTTCTTAGGTGTCAGGAAAATTCGGATTCCGCATATCCTGCCAGCGAAATCGGAGATGATGTCATCTCCGAAGCCGCTAAGTTCATTTCAGGAAATTTTACAAAGGACTTTTCTCTCTCCCAGCTAGCTGTTAAGTACAATATGAGCCCATCATATTTCTCCCGCAAGTTCAAGCTGTGCACCGGCTTCGGCTACAAGGAATACCTCATAACAGTGCGTATTATCGAAGCCTGTCGGCTTCTTCTCAATACCGACATGTCAATCACACAGATTGCGGAGAACTGCGGCTTTGATGACAGCAACTACTTCGGAGACTGCTTTAAAAAGATAAAAGGTATGTCTCCAAGAGAGTACAGAAAGGCAAATGGTGTGGTATAGGCTATCTTATGATAGTATCACTGTTATTTAACACAAGTGTGCTGTACAGAAAGAGCACATCCTGCCCGTCAAATTCTATGAACCGTCCAAGGTATGCCGGTGAGATATAGCGGATATCCACAAGCGTTATCTTAGAATATGCCTCTATAAAAAGAGGTGCTATGCTGCTCCCGAACGAATCCCTGAAGATTATAAGCTCCTTGTCCGTATCCGCCGATGGATTGTCAATGACAAGGAGCGATCTTGGACCGGAGAGGAACATTTCATAGAGATCATTCCCCTCTGCCTTCTCCATATCGTATACAGCTCCTGTCTTACCTGTCTCGTAATCCGTTACCGTACTGTTTTTTATCGCTTCATTTTCAAGATAATACAATGTCTCCGTGGCAATCGGAAGTGCCGCCTGCCCATAGTACACCCCACGGAACGGCGCAGCCAACTGCTTTAGCTCATACTCAGCCGACAGAGTAACCCCCATCTTATCAGCAATCTCCCTCGCAGCATCCACTATCCTTTCCTGTCTCCAGTGAGTGTCAGTGCGGTAGTAATCGTCATAGCTTAACAAGCCGCGGACGTCTATAAGCTGCATAAAATCAAGCTTATCCTTCATCAGACTGTAAAACTCATCATAGTCCATGGACGGATAGCCATTCTTATCCGCAAGAAAATAATTCTTGTCCGGTACAATCACACCGTACACGGCACCTGCCTTACCCTCAAGATATTTCCGGTTAACCTCACCAAAGCACAGTGCAGCATAATCAAGCGAAGCTTCATTTAGCGGGTACTCAAGCTTTGACAGGTATCCGTCTGCTATATACAGCCCATTGTTATCCTTCCTGCCAAAAAGATAATAATTGCCGACCGCCTTAAACGTGCGCATGGTGTCACGCATAGGGAATTGATCCAGTGTGTACTTCTCAAACTCCTCCATAAATCTGCCGGACTGCAAGGTCTGTACAGACAGCTTAGGGAACGTCTTAAGCCCCCTTCTCTCACTGTATGAATACGTATTATCCGGCTCAATAATGCTCCACAGCGCCAATCCGTAAATGCATGCCGCAGTCACAATAATCACTATTATATTTTTATTCAAATATCTTTTTAAACCATTTGATTTATTTTCCATATCTATCTCCATTTCTCAGAGATTTAATATTAAAACCTGAAATATAAAAACGGATTGAAGGATCCGTCCACCAGATAGCCTGTCACCAGAATAAGCAGTGCTGCAAGCACAACCGGTTCACCTATCGTAAAAATAGCGTTCACCGCCTTATTGTCCTTCATCCTGCCCTCAAGTCCCGCAAAAACATTCCTCACCACAGGCAGCGAGCCTGCAATCGCAATAATAAGTGTTATGGCATAGCTCTTCAGGTAGTAGAGCGACTCGGCAGACACAGCACTAAGCCCTCCTGCCCCGAACATCCCTGCAATGACTGCTCCGGCATCGGACATCGTCGCAGCACTGAATATGACGAAGCTTACCATAACAAGGAGCATCGTGTATATATGCCCTGCTGCCCTGCTCTTTTTGAGTAACGGAAGCAGAAAGAGCTTCTCAAGGATGAGGAAAAATGCCATATAAAGCCCCCAGATGACAAAATTCCATGCTGCTCCATGCCATAAGCCGGTGAGTGCCCACACAACCAGAATGTTCAGGAACCATCTCCACTTCTTCACCCGGTTTCCTCCCATCGGAATATACACATAGTCGCGGAACCATGTCCCCAGAGACATGTGCCATCTTCTCCAGAACTCCGTAATGCTCTTTGAAATATACGGATAGTTGAAGTTCTCCGGAAAATCGAAGCCAAATATCTTTCCAAGACCTATCGCCATATCACTGTAGCCCGAAAAATCAAAATATATCTGAAGTGTACACGCAATTGCATACAGCCACACAAAAAGCACCGAAGGCTGTGCTGCACCCGTGTAGGCATCTATAAGCTCACCTAACTGGTTAGCTATAAGTACCTTTTTTGATAAGCCTATTATAAATCTCCTGATTCCACAGGCAGTCTTTTCGGTGCTGTGCTTTCTCACATGCAGCTCTCCCTCAATATCCGAATACCGCACAATCGGACCTGCTATGAGCTGTGGAAACATAGATATATACATCGCCATATCTATATAGCTCCTCTGAGCCGCAACCGTTTTTCTGTACACATCAATGACATAGCTTATCACCTGAAAGGTATAAAAGCTGATGCCTATAGGCAGAGTGACCTTAAGAACCGGAACAGCAAGCCCTGTCACGGCTCCGAAGGATTCAAGGAAAAATCCTGCATACTTGAAATATCCAAGCACACCAAGACTTATTACAACAGAGGTGGTCAAAAAAAGCTTTGACCACCTTCTCTTAGAGTCTATAAGTCTTCCAAATACATAGCCCTGCGTTATCATAACCAACATGAGGAGAGTATATCTTAACTCTCCCCATGCGTAAAATACAAGGCTTGCCAATAAAAGTACTACATTTTTTCCTCTGCCCGGTACCACAAAATACAGCAGTATCACCGCAGGCAGGAAGCAATATAAAAACGGAATACTTGAAAAAATCATGCCAATCCTCATTTCACAGACATTTCTTTACAGTGCCGGCTGTCTGCGACGTCTGTAACACAAACAACACTCATAATACTACCGATTATCCAATATTTTCCTTATATAACTCAACTGCATCAGGATATACCTCTGAGAGATTAGCTGAGAATGTATCAATTATATCTGTAAGACCATAAGCTGATACAATATAATCGTCAACCTGATATACAACCAAAACATCCGGGAAACCGCACATCCACTGCTTTTCAAGAATTCCATCCTTAAGGTGCTCTGCAATCGCAGCTACATTCTCCTTGTCAGTCACATGAAAAGCACCTGCCGTAAATGTGTTTGCATTCATCATATGACCAAGGGAGGCCGCATCGTCGATGAGTGCAACGTCATCCTCCGCAATTCCAAAAACATCGTTTATTGCAGCAGAGTCCTCAAGACCATATTTTCCCGCAGCGTCATCTCTTGCATTATCCGGATTGTAATCCCCACCTGCTGCAGGGAACTTGTCATCCTCACCGTAAACTGCCCAGATATCATCAAGAAGCTTAACCGCTCCCTGCGCATCGCTCTCATCCGCCTCCTTAGACGGTTCCTGTGTCGCCTCTGTTGTTGTCTCTGTTGTTGTCTCTGTTGTTGTCTCAATCTGTGATGTTGACTCTGTTGTACCCGGATTTACATTGTTATCCTTCTTTCCACATGCGCTGAGTGCAACAACCGACACTGCCATAACTGATAATAAAGCTAACTTTCTCATAAAATTAAATTCCTCCTGATAAAAAAATTGTTAATTATTCCCCTTCTGTGTCCTGAGCTTCCACTCTCCTGTTTCTTCATTGAAACACATTGAAACCTTTACAGAATAAGTCCCCGCATTCACTGTAAGGTATGCCTCCTCATCAGGCTGCACTGCCCAGACTATATCCGCCTCATCGCTCGCCGACATTACGCTTGTCCCATAAGGTATGAGTTCACCACCGGATGCTTCTATTGTAAAGCTTCCCCTCGCCTTAATATGAAGTGTAAACTCAGACTCCTCCAAAACGGCACTTCTTTCAAGAGAATATGAAACAACCGCAGGTTCATTCTGCACCTGGGCTGTCACACCTCTTTCATCAAGCATGACTCCGTCGTAATATACCTCCGGTATCTGACCCTTTCCTGACAATACCGTAATGCCTCTTCCAAGTACAATTAAAATGCATGCCGCAGCCACAGCGGACATGGCATATATCATTTTTTTTCTCACAGCCTGCTTCTTCCTGCGGAATAATTCCTGTGTCTTAATTACATCGTCCTCACTCTTTTCAAAAAGCTCCCTTGCTCCGTCTAAGAGATCGTCGCTGACACCGGATAAAGCCTGCGAAAGTATCTCTCCTTTCTTCACCATACCCCCTCCTTCTTCAGATAATCCTTGAGGCGGTGCCTGATTCTCGACAGCGTTGACTTAATCGTTCCCTCACTGATTCCCATTCTCTTAGAGATATCGGAAACCGGACAGCTATAGTAATACCTGAGCAAGAAAATATTCCTATTCTCCGGTTTCTGACCTCTTAAGAATTCATCAATCACCTGTTCAAGATGAACAGCGTCAGCATGGCTCTCTACATCCTTCATGTCCGGTATACACTCATCCAGTTCATGAATGGACACAGCATATTCCCCTGCCGCCCTCTTATCTGCATGTCTGGCATTGTACTTGTTAATTGCCGCATTTCTGGTCAGCTTTCCAAGAAATGCTGCCAGATTTTCCGGATGATGCGGAGGTATTGATTTCCATGCCCCAAGCAGTGCATCGTTAACGCACTCCTCGCTATCCTCAATATTATCAAGTATATTCATCGAAATATGCATGCAATAATGATTATATTTTTCCGAGGCTTCCCTGATTGCGCGTTCATTGCGCTCCAGAAAAAGCTCCACGATAGCCTTGTCCTGCATTTCCTCCTCCGTTTTTATCATCCTGCCTATATACACAGCTTATTTTTTATTAGGTTGCACTTTTCTAAAAAAAATTTTAAAAATTTTTATTCCAAAATTTCTGATTATACATAACCCATAATCAATTATCGTCTGCCTGCTCCGCACATTCTTACCTTGCGTATTTTACCTTTCGCAATTCACATTGCCTGTTTATCATAGTTTTTGTAGAGATACTGAATAATATCCTTCCTTGTCACAATTCCTATAAAAACATTGTCATCATCAACAACCGGCACGAAATTCTGCTTGATTGCAAGATCAATCAGACTTTCCATGTGTGCCTCGGCATTCACCGGACGATTGTTCACACGCCTGTGAATATCTGAAATCGGTATCCCCTCCGCTTCCTCAAAGGTAGAAATATTCTCATCAGCCATCTTCCAGAGCAGATCACCCTCCGTTATTGTTCCCACATATTTGCCATGCTTGCTGATAATAGGCATCGCTGTATACTTATGGTAACGTATCTTCTCCAGCACCTGCCTTATATTCGCATCCTCATACACATATACCACATCACACTTCGGTGTGAGAAAAAATAAAATATTATTGTTATTCATAGCCCTCTCCATCTCCTATGTATTTTTTCCTTATATAGTTGCAATAATGTCCACGCGCTTTTTAGGCAATTGTAGCATATAATTATGAACAGAATAAGTACAAAACGTAAAATCATTATAATCCAGGCTATCCAAATGCCCCACACTGATACATTCCGGAATAAAACGGCATCGGAAGAATAATGTCTTAGAAAAAACAAAAAACGCATAAAGCCTCGAACCATAAAGCTTCATGCGTCTTTTTACAGAGCAGGATACGGGAATCGAACCCGCCTCCTCAGCTTGGGAAGCTGATATACTACCGATGTACTAATCCTGCACACTGTTACAGAATTCCTTCTGCAACAGCCTTAATTATCATATCACATCTGAACAAAAAAATCCAGCATTTTTTTATTTTTTCAGTCCTTTTAACTGTTCTGCAAGCTCCTTAAGTCCTGTAATGGTACTTCCGACATCCTTGGTAATAGCACTATTATCCTCGCTCACCTTAAGAGTCTCCGTGGAATGAGCCGTAACCTCCTCGGTCACACCTGAAATCGTGTGTATTCCTTCTACTATAGTCTGGTTGGCATCATTTAACTCGCGTACAAGCTCACTGAGTCTTCCTGCCTCGTCATATACCATGTCATTCTTCTGTGCAATCTTCACAAAGCTCTTAACAGTCTCATCTGCTGCGTGATTCTGATTTCCTGATACCTTTATCATATCCTCAATAACATTTACAACATCCGAAAGCTCTGCTGAAATACTGTCAATGAGCTCTGTTATATTACCTGTAGCTCCCTGCGTCTGATCGGCAAGATTGGAAATCTCAGAGGCAACCACTGCGAAACCACGGCCTGCGTCCCCTGCCCTTGCCGCCTCAATGCTTGCATTAAGTGCAAGAAGACTTGTCTGTGAAGCAATGCTGTTAATCATATCTATTATTGACTGCATCTTACCTGTATGCTCACGAAGCTGCAGAAGCTCCCTGGATACATTGGCATTGGCATCATTTGACACCTTTACACATCTTAAAAGCTCATCCATATTTTTCTTCGATAAATCAAGCTCCGACTTAGTCTCATTTACATTATCCACAATCATTCCCGAAGCTTTCTCAACACTATTAATCGTATCCTGAATCTGTTCTGTCTTTTCGAGCTGTACCTGGATGGAGCGAACTGTCTCGTTCGTTCCTGCTGCCACCTCGCTCATCGAATCCTTGGTCTTATTGGCTGTAGTCTCTAATATATCAACCTTGCCGGATACAGTATTGATGTCATCGGTAATCTTCTCTGCCACATCAAGAATCTCGCTCATAAGAGCCGCATTATGCTCCTTCTCCTCCTCAACCAGCTCAAGCTGGGTATCGTTGCATTTTTTTGATACATAAGTCGCCATGAGAAGATAACCTGTAAAAAGCAGAACCGATGCAACCCTGATCTCAACATTCGCAAGCTGCGACATATCCAGCTGTCCCGACAGGGCACTGTAAGCAACCTGGATAATATTTCCAAGCGATACCGTTCCCATAAAACATGCCGCAACCTTAATATTATTGTAAGAGATAAGAATGACAGCGATAAGAAACGCATACACATACGCGACAGGCGATACCGTAGTAAAAATTATAAACAGGTAAAATATTACATACCCGCCCGATATGGCATATTTTAAATATTTCGTACCCTTGTCCTTTAAATACATTGCCAGACATAATACATAAGGCACCAGTGCAAAGATACAGAACACGGCAAAATATCCCATGCTTCTGCTTTTCTTGAGTACCTCAACAAGATAGCATACAACAAGAATAATATTCATTATGCTGTATGCTATCATACTGGTCCTGTTCGACAGCTTCAATCCGTCAAATTTTTTGTTTTCCATACTGCTCCTCCACACCTTCATAAATACAAAATACATTGTGCTTATATTTTCACAAGCCAAAACAACATATTTAATATGTTACATATTACCATTTTTTGTATCTATATTACAAGCTTATATTGCATTTTTCGACATAATTTTAGAACAAACATCTGCTTTCACAAATATTGGGTTTCTTCATATTATATTTATATAAAATATGCAAAAGGAGTCATATATGGCTTATTATAATGGCAATCACCGCATGGTGCAGCGTCAGCCTATGATGACCTGTCCGAATCAGGCACAGAACAGGCAGAGCAGCTCCGGATACGGTCGAAATACAGCTTCAGCACAGCCATGCTGTAATCAAAATGCCGATACGCCACATCAGGATATGCCTAATGCTGCTGAAAAAAAGTGTATGATGCAGCCACGCATAACACCTGCAGATGGTGTTGCACAGTCATGTGTAATGCCTTCACCATACTGCCCTGTCGCAATGGCGTATGTACCATTTCAGGCATTCGAGGAATTATTCGAGGAATCAAAATCATTTATGATTGGCACTGCCTTTCCTTCGCTTTTCAAACCGTTTATGAGAGGAGGCAGATGTCGATGAACGAAACATGCAATGACAGGAATGCCCTGTTTAGAAAAATTCATGAGTGTGAGTTCATGATGATTGACCTTGGCTTGTACCTTGACACTCATCCGGACTGCGTTCAGGCGCTCAATGCATTTCAAAAGCATCGCGCTTCATACGAAAAACATGCAGCCGAATATGAGCGTCTCTATGGCCCGCTCACATTCTACAGTGTAAGCTCAGATACTTGCTGGCCGTGGCAGCAGCTTCCATGGCCTTGGGAAATGGAGGCGTATAATTAATGTGGATTTATGAGAAAAAACTGGAATTTCCTGTGCACATCAAGGAACCTAATCCTAAGCTGGCACAGCTTATTATAAGCCAATATGGCGGTCCGGACGGCGAAGCCGGAGCATCTTTTAGATATCTGTCGCAGAGATATTCGATGAAAGACAGACGCGTAGCGGGAGTGCTTACCGATGTCGGCACGGAGGAATTGGCGCATTGATGTTGGATATAGATTAGCATTTCTAAATTGTTATACTGGCGCAACTTATGTTATTATTCATAATAAAAACAAAGGAGATATCTATATGAATGTACTAGAGAAAATAATGAATAGCATTATAATGTCCATGAGCACTCACATTGAGCCTGCTGCCCTGTCAATACTTAAAGATGTACTCATAAAAAATCTATCTCACTATACTATAACAGAATGTGAGACACTTCCTGCGACTGCCGATGATAGCAATGAATACATTCTCAAGCTATTCGCGGCCACAAAAGCGACTCGAGAAATTGAAAAAATAGTCCTTGATGATGGTTGGAAACTGTCAGATGTGAGAGGTTCGCATCACTAATACAAGCACCCAACCAAGCTTGGAAAAGTTACAATTCCAAATCATCGAGGCGACATTCCTCTAAGGGTTGTCAACTCCATACTAAAACAGGCAGGTCTCAAGTGAGACCTGCCACCAATAAAAAGGAGGTTTTTATGAACTATATTTATCCCGCTGTTTTTTACCTTGAAGATGATGGAAGATATTCCGTTATATTTCCCGATCTCAATGACCTTGCCACATTTGGTGACAACCTTGCCGATGCTTTTTCAATGGCTCAGGAAGCTTGCGGACAGTATTTATTTACTTCTCTACGAGATGGTGAAGTTCTTCCTGCTCCTACTCCTCTTGACAAAGTGGAAAAGGACGAAGATGCTGCACTTGTCAATTTAATTTGTGTAAACCTCGACGAATATGCTCGTGCATACAATGATAAGTCCGTTAAAAAGACCTTGAGCATCCCTGCTTGGCTTAATACTGCATGTGAAAATTACGGCATAAACTATTCAAAAGTTCTACAGGACGCTCTAATTGCAAAACTTCAGGCACATTCATGACTCCTTATATAGCAAGTGGCAACATCCTTTTTCAGATATTGCCACTTGTAATTAGTTGCACCGGTACAACTTATCCCGCAAGCCTTCTAAGCGTATCGATTCCGATTTCTTCGCCGGCTTCGGTTGTTATGTAACAGTCATATTTTTTTGCAAGCTTATTATACATGTTAAGTGCGTATGTATGATTTTCATACGCTCCGACCTGCACTCTATAGTGACCAGCCCAGAACTTAATAAGCACATTATACCCTTCGGCTTTAAGCTGATCATATCGTCTGACCGCATACTCCGGATGTTCAAAACTTCCGACCTGCACACGCTCAATTATCTTCTCCTCAGCACCCGGGAGGTCTGCGTCAAGGTATAATTCAGGGTCATAATAGTTAAACTTTACGTCTATGTCTTTTAAAATATCTACATTCTCCATATTGTAGCCGGTTTTTAATTTTATAACCGAAAAATCGAGGTGCGCGCCGAAGCTGCTTCCTGTGTTTCCCATTCTACCGATAATATCACCTGCTTCAACCTGCTGCCCTTCGCTCACACATATACTTCCCGGCTCCATGTGACAATAGATTGTGCATACACCATTCTTATGCTCAATAATTACCTGGTTACCATAGCCATATCCCTGCCTGTCCACTTCGTGGCCTTTTATGTAATTTATCACTCTCTTAACCGTTCCGGCCGAATGAGCTGTGATTTCGCATGTTGTGTATGCTACTGTGACAATGTCGCAGCCGTAGATATGCTGCCTGCCTCTAACCCTCTGCTGATGGCTTGGAAAACCACATGTAATACGATAGTTGTTACTTGATAATACTCTGCATCCCATAATTATTTGGCCTCCTTATTTTCGTCTGTGCTTGCACTCTCTTTATAGCCTGCCGCCGCTTCTGTGTATGACTTTATGTGTTTTATAATCGGTAGCATGAATGGCGGTATAGCAACCCCGATATCTATAAGATTTTCCAGTATGCTTATAAACTCATTACAAATAATCCATACAGCTACAATCGCTGCTACCAAAAATGTAAACGGCAATGTATAACCCAACGTAGCAGACGCATATTTAAGCAGTGCATCAACCATCGCACCCACAATAACAAGCATCCACATCCCTATTTTTTTTCCAATACCTCTTATGCTCTTATAAGAACTTACCTTACCATTTCCGCGGTTACCTGCTGCCATCAAGCCAGTTATGTAATCAATCACATTACACCCTACCATTAAGAGCACAGGAACGTATAGGATTCCCAGCATTGATGACAGCATACTTCCAATCGCAGTTATAAACGCTTTTAAAACATTTTCTTTCATTTTCTTGATTCCTTTCTTTTTTTATATTTTCAAGTTACATGTAAATTACTAAGTCTATGAATCACCTTCTTTCTGATGTAAATAATAATTTAAACAAAATATCCAATGTTCAAAAAAGTGTATATAACAAAGTTGAAACCATCAATGTAACAAACAATTCGGCAATCTTACAGACCATCAATTTAACCGCAGGTAAATGGTTGCTGTTCGGCAACGCATATGTCGAAGTTGGCGATGACCGATTTACCAGTTATGTTGTAATAAGCGGTGAAGCAGGCTATTCATTTGCACTTGCTCAAAGTTATGAAGGTCAAATATTGAAAGGTGCTGTAAAAACAAATGTAAATCTTGCCCAATGTATTGAGACAAGTAAAGAATTACCAATATATTTCTGGTGCGTTACTGATGGCAATATGTCAATATATACTCCAACATTCTACGCATTACAATTAGGATAATGTTATGCCTTGTTCCAAATTGCAAGGTAACTAAAGGTACAATTGACAAAGTCCTCGAAGCTATTATTCCAGCATTCTGCCAAGAATCTATTATTATATGAGCCTGTAATTTGCACAATTCTTACAACATTGTGTGCACTTAGAGCTGTGGCGATGATAATATCTGCTGGTCTATCATGAGTTTTAGAATAATAAATAGTTGCTTGACCTTCGGTTGAAGTTGTGGCTGTTCCCATTTCAAGGCTTGAAATGTTTAAATTATTATTTACCTCATTTACAGCCTCCGCCGTTGCCTTAACACCACCCTCAATATTATTAAGCTTATCGGGGGTAAGTTCCTCACCATACCCCCATGTATGCTGATTATATTCTACTGCCATAGTTTATGCCTCCCTTTCTTTCTTCTCTGTTGCCTTATCAACGGCATTTTTCTTGAGCTGTTCAGCCTTTTTCAGTTCAGACGCCTCGCGGACAACCATCTCGTCTGCGTCCTTCTCTGTCTGCGCGGTTAAATCCCTTAGAACCAGAAGCTTAACCTCCGGTTCTATCGGTGACTGCTTAATGTATGAACTTAATGAATTTCGAAACATCCTGATATCGTAATTTCCCATTGCTCCTCCTTGTAATTTAAAATCCCATAATTTCAGACCATGATTTAAAATGTTCTGTTCCTGCATTATCTGTCCACCATACCCCTGCTGGGTTCATTTTTACTTTTCCTCCAAGGTGCAGAAAACCCCATTTATCAACCCGAAAATCCGGCTCAGCCAATGTACCGTTGCCTATTATCCACATCCCTTCTGAATTTAACACTGAATTCCACCCACCAGAATCATTGGCAAACGCAACCGCACTACCTGTTATATTGCATCCCTCAATAGTCACAGCCCTGATTGTTCCAGTGCTAATATTATCAGCATTGATTATGGTCTGTCCGCTTTCTTTTAAAGAAGAAATTGTAACCAAGCCTTGTAAGTCAAGCTTACTGGATGCTATTTTGACTTGCTCGGCACTTGCATTGATTTCTGTTATCAGTTCGTTTTTTTCGACTTTTGCGCTCAGTCCTTCTGCTGTGGCATTCAATGTGGTCTTCATATCATCCACAGTTTCTTTTGCCGCATAGTTCTTACTGATTTCAATTTTGATTCCCTCCGCGCTTTCGCTTATCGCGGTTTTCATCTGCGTAGTGGTTGAGTAGTCGTTAAGGGCTTTCTGTGTTGCGTAAGTTTTGCTGAACTCTCTCGATAAACCATCAATGGAGAACTTAATGCTTGCCTGGGATTCAACTTTTGTTATGTAGTCTGCTCCAACCTTTGTCTCGAACTTTGACAAGTCAGCAGATACACCATCAACAGTCACCTTGTACTCAGCAAGCTTCCTGTTTACCCATGAGAATTCTGTGTCTCCCACATCTGTGAAGCCCCATGTGTCTCCGTTTTTTACAAATCTGTAGGTCTTCCCGGCAGCTTCATCAAACACCAATGCTCTGTTATGCTTACGATAGCTCTCATCAGAATATGTAAACCTTAAGCCCTCAGCCAGCTTATCGCCTACCTTCGGTCCCGCAGTCCAGTTGTATGCCGGGTAATTGCTGAGCGTAGGCTGACCTCTTATGGTATACACCTCATTTGCCCCATCAAGAGCCTCATTGATTTCGCTTATCTGTGCCATAAGTCCTGCTGCCGTCTTTTCAATGCTGTTCCTGAAGCTGCTGACATCGTCCTTCGTTGTGTACACCTTGGATATGTCCTCTTTAATTCCGTTCGCTGTCTTGGACACAAGAGTCTCCGCTGCTACCTGCGTGATATACTCATTTGAGATTTTGACCGAAAGCTCCTCCATGCTTTCGGTAATGCCCCGAGCTGTTACGTTCAGGTCTGTTATCTGCTTCTGCAGCACAGAATACTCCGTGTTTCCCAACGGCTCCCATATCCACACATCATCCTTTTTTATAAAACGGTATGTGGTCGCTGTAGCTTCATCGAAGAACAATGTCCTCTGGTGTTTGCGATACACCTCATTAGAATAGGTGAACCTTAAGCCCTCAACCAGCTTATCCCCTGTCCTAGGTCCAGATGTCCAATTGTACGCCGGGTAATTATTCAGTGCCGGCTGACCATGGCCGTTAATCACTTCTATCTGTCCATCTATCTCAGACTGCAGATTCTGGAGTTTCACATCAAAATCCGAAGCTGTGGCTGTGATTTCATTCTTAAGTCCCTGTTCTATGTCGGTGATTGTGTTCCTGGTCTCCTCGATGGTTCGGGAAAGCACATTTGACCTGCCTTTAAGCTGTATAATCTGCTTCTGAATGCTATTGACCTTGCCTGTACGGTGCTCATTACCTGCTGCCGCATAAGTGTCTGAAAGCGACTGCACACCTTTCAGAGTCCGCGTAAATACATAACTGTCAATTGTTGCGTAAGTAGATATCACGCGCACCGGAGCGCCGACAGGGATACATGGATTCCCGATACACTCCACAGTAAAGGGTCTGTATGTTAAGCCCTTAATCTTAGTAAAAATATTATTGGCTATGTAGGTTAATTCAGCAGAGCTTTTCCCATATACCAGAAAATTATCCTCTATGATATATGAATTGCTGCCGTCACCAACGATAACCCCGATATCATCCTCTTCCTGCCTGATCTGCAGCTTATCAATCGGCTGTACTATGTAATCCTCATAGGCAGCCGAAGTGTATAAGCTCTTACTTATGTCATCCGGAGCTGATATCGGCTCAAGGTAGATATATTCAAACTTCACCTCCCGGTCAATATGACCCATACAGCCGTTTATCTCGCAGATGCAGTTTATTACAGCCGCGCCACTCAGCTCACCGGCTTTATCAGTTTTCTCAACCCACATATCATCATTTACAAGAGTAATGTCCTCCTGCTCTATACCGAAATGATTGAAAAAGCTGTCGCGGAAATCCCTCAAATATACCCGGCTGTCATCCTCCGGAAGAATAGTGTTATACCAGCCCGCAACATCAGCCTGGAGAATGTCATATAGAGCGTCATAGGCTATAACCTTTCGACTGGTTCTGTCCGCCGTTGGCTTATCAGAGTTGACTTTATACCGCCCAAGCCTGTACGGACTTGCAAATGCATCTTCGCTTTTCAGCCCAATATCAACATTCAGCCACTTGCCCTGCAGTGAAAAACCACCGGATACTGTGAATCTGAGCTGTGCCGCCGAACATGCTCCGAAAGTAAGCTCGTCCTTATCACACACGCTCTCGGTCAACTCCATCGTCTCACCCTCGAAATCGCCGTTGCCAATGTCGATAAGTCCGTCATCAGACTTGATTGTCACCTGCTTTTCTACGCTATCCTTATAAAAAATCTCTTTATAATCCACAGTATCCACCTCCTATCCGCATTTAATATTCCGTAAGCTCTATGGTGTGTGCATTGTATTCAATATCGTTGTTATTCTCATCAATCCTGTGTATGGTGTAGGTTGTATCACTTATGTAAAAAATACCCGACTTGTACTCCAAGTCCTCATCATTCCAGTAGGTCACATTGACACGGCGCTGGTTTCTTTCAGTCTGAGGCAGAGCAGCAAGCCCTATCACAGTTTTAAGAGCTGTCCTCTCCTGCAAATTCATTTCCCTGATATTGAGCTTTAGCGATGTCTTGAAATTCGATGACGTATCTCTGTGCAGGAGCACATTCGCATCTCTCCACGCTTTTATCTCAATTCTCTGATTCGGTGTGCTCTCCCATCCATCAGCCAGAAGGTATGAGTTAGGGAGCTGCACATTGCCGAACTTGATCAACCAACCCTCAAATGCCATCCTTCTACCTCCTAATCTGCCAATGCACTGTAGCCTGTCCGTTTCTTCTGCAGCTTATCCTGATTAACCACCTCTTTGAAAAGCGTTTGACCGTCAAGCTTAGCCTCGAAGATGTATGTGTTGTTCTCATTTCCGCCAAATGTACTGCCTGCCTTAACGCTGTTTGAAAGACCGTTGTTGTTCTTCCAGTCCGATGGTGCTCCGTATTTATAGCTAGGATTAGAATTACCATAAAATACCGACTCACCGGTATTACCTGATACCTGATGTCCTCCGTATGTTCTTCCTGTTTCGGAATCATATCCTCTGGAAGTGTTACCAACTCTAAGTGAACTCCAGCTTCCATCCTCCTGAAGCTTCGGAAGGCTTACTTTGCCTGCAAGGTCAAGTGTCGGTGCATGTACCTTGGACGCAATGCTGTTCCACGCGCCAATGATTGCATTTATTCCGTCAATCACAATATTTATACCGGCTTGAACAAGAATGATTATGCCGTTAATAACGCCTCTGACAATACTTTTAATGCCATTCATGGCTTTTTCAAAATCTAAATTAAATGTACCCTCAAGGAACTCGCAGATACCGTTAAATATCGGGAGAAATGAATCATTTACAAGGTCATCAATTGCCTCAAAAGTATCTCCGACCATCGGAAGAATGCCTTCATTAAATGCCTCTCTGAATGCAGGCAACAACCATTCATCCAGAAAGTTCCCTATAGCCTCCAATGCCGGCTTGAGGTGATTCTCCCAGCTATCCTCCACATTATCTACAAACTCACCGAAAGCATCCGACATTTCTCCTGTATGCCCGGCAAAATAATCTATCGTATCCTGAAGCAGTTGAACAATAAATCCGAATATCGGAGCACCTATAGATTCCCATATCCCAGACATCACCTCAAACAGTATCGTAAACAATCTTTTGATATTATCGAATAACGGTTCCAGATACGGCTGCACTTGATCACATAGATTCTTTATACTGTCCCAAAGGTTCCCTGCACCATCCGCTATATCACCGAAGATATCTGTAATAATACCCTTAGCTTCGCCACCAAACCATGTTATAGCCTTTTTGAATCTCTCAAATACAGGCTTTACATAGGATTCATAGATGTTTTTGAACTGCTTGAAGCTCTCCGGAACTTCTCCGATATTGACTGTCTCAAATGCATCCGCACCTGTCTTCTCTCCGCCGGATGAGTTATCGTTGAGCACATGGAGCTTGTCAAAATCGGCAAGTGACTTATTGGTACTGTCCACAGTGCTTTTATAATCAAGCATCTGTTTTTTTGCCCTTGTATAAGTATTTTTACCACTCATATAGGCAATGAACCGGCTGAATGATTCTATCGCCGCATTGAGACCACTGACCATCCGTGTGAGGTATGGCACAACGGTGTTCACAATCGGCTCAAATGCTGCTGCCAGATTGTTCTTAAGCTCTGCCAGACTGCTCATGAATGCGGACATCACACTGTTGTATTCCTTGGAATACGAAGCAAGATTCTTGAAGCCCTCCTTCATGGCAGCAACCATAGCGTTAAAGCCTTTTGAAATCCAGTTGAATATAAGAAGGCTCAGAGCCAGTCCCTTAAGCCTTGAAGCCAGCATACCGAACATTCCGGAGGATTTCCTGGTATTCTTGTTCAATGCATCCAAGGTTTTCCTGCTGTTCTTTCCAACCTTTTTAAATCCGTCCCTGCACTCTGCTATTGAGCTGTTGACATCCTTTAGCTGTTTGCTCAGGCTGTCATACTCCTTATAGCCCTCGCCAACTCCTGCACGCTTAAGCTCTGCCATGCGTGCTGTGATGACTTCCTGCCTTTCAAGAAGCTTCACAAGGTTTTTATCACGCACCTGTGCATTGGCACGAAGCCTATTCAGGTGTTCATATTCTGCCGCCTGTTCTGCAAGCTTGCGCGCCTCTTCCTCGCGTTTTTGTGATACTTTCTGCTGTGTTTCTTCCCCTTTACGCGCTCTCTCCGCTTCCAGTTCTTTTCCCTTGTCCGTTAGCTTTTCAAGCCCAGCAAGGTACTCTTTCTCCGCATCCGCCGCGTTTTTCCATGCAATATACAGCTCATCAAAATGCTCATCACCGGGACCATAGCCCTTGTTGCGGAGCATTCGGAGGCGTGTCTCATAGTCCTCCACCTGGTCACTGATACTGTCAAAATCGCCTGTCCGGGTGGTTTTAGTCCGGCTCGCCGCGGCGGTCTCTGCTTCCTTCTGCTTTCTTACATATTCATCAATCTCTTTGTTGTATTTTTCAAGGTCTTCCGCTGCCTTACGGTAGGCTTTCGCGTTCTCATCAACACCTGTCTCTTTTAACGCATCCAGTTTTCTTTTTGCGTTGTCCGCATCATCCTGAATATCCTCCAGGGAACGCTTAATCTCTTTCTCATGTGATGTGTCAACGTCTATCTTGACACGTACATAGCCGTCTGCATCTTCTTTTCCCATGTGCCCTCCTTCCTGAAACAAAAGCCACTAACACCTTGTCATTAGGTGCCAATGGCTCTGAGGCGCTACATGGCTCTTATTTCTTTATATTCGCATATTTTAAGAACTCTGCTATTCTTGCTTTCTCACTTTCAGTGAAATCATCTTCCTTAACCTTGCCTGTCTTTCCAAGCTGGAATATCCTCTGTTTTCTCTTGAACTCTTCCTTCTCCTTCGCTGACAGATAAGCTGGTATCTTCTTCTGCCTAAGCTGCATCACATCCGTGAAGCTGCATTCCGACAGATTATCAAGAAGCCCCCGGAAGATAAACCAATGCATATTGACCTTGTTAAGGTCTATATGATACTGCGCCATGAATGCCGCATATATCCTCCACTGGTCTACTCCGTAATCCATAAGTATCACCTCGGACTGCTTCACTCCGTCATAATTATCATGGTTGTTGGCATTCATAAACCAGCTTATCCCTGACATTGCCTGTTCAGGCAGTGGTATTTTATCTGTAAACAATAAATTGACCGCCACCAGACGCTGCTCCAGTTCGGTAAGCTCCGGGTCTGAAAGGCACATTGAGATTAAAATGCCGGTCCTGAAATCCGGGTCTATTCGATAACCCTCGTATTCCTCCGGCATGTCCTCTAGCAGCACATTAAGCATTATTTTCTCCTAACCGGCTTTCTGTACTTATCCATTATTTTTTTCTGCCGCTCATCCGCATATTTTTCAATGTACGGACATAGCTGTTCAAAGAAATCCGCCAGCAGATACGGTGAAGGGACAATATTGCCGAACACCTTTTTACAGCACTGCTCGTCCATGAAAAGGTTATTGATTCCGTCCATTACTTCTCTGGTCTTTTCGATAATGAACCTGAGCTCCTCTTTTGGTGCCAGGGTGCCCTCTTTCTCCTTTATCTCCTTGTCTATACGGTCAAAGGTATCAAGGACATTGTTATAATTATCAATGAAGTTCATGTCATCAACCGGAATGCATATTGTGTCACCTGCTTCGTTGACATTTATCTCTATTCCCCTGCTGATTCTGATAATGTTTGGCATAATACCTCCTATTCACCGGAACCCGGTGTGAACTTTCTTGTTGACACATTAAAGCTTCCCTGAATGCCATCCCCGACACCGCTGAGTGTCATAGCATTGACAAGCTCAGAGCCGCCCTCACCGCCGATAGAATCAAACTGATATGCACAAGCCCTCTTGACTGCCGGCCATACTCCATCAGAGACAGGCTCCTCAAGGGCATTGACCCTTATATAGCTACTTCTGGCGGAAGCCCCTGTAGGAAGCTCACGTACCTTCTTGTCTATCCACTTCTGAAGCTCCTCGTCCTTAATGTACTCCTTCTCAACGGACATGGATGGTGCGTACGATTTCACATTAGCTGTTCCGCTGGACTGATGAATATAGTGTTTTGTCTCATTCTCAGGGTTAAACTCCTCCGTGAGTGAACTGATACCGTCACCAAGCAGTACATAATTCTCTGTACCGTCTCCGATATCAAAGAAATGCATCAACTTTTCTCTCATTTCTGCCATTTTTATTTCTCCTTCCCATACTTAATTTTTATAGTGAATGCATAGACGGCGGAGTCCTCGTCTGCCGCCTGCATGTGGAATGGTGTGCTTACTGATATATCACTGCACTTAAGATGTTCCGGAAGCTCCGGATACAGCTCCTGTACATTCTGCTCATATATCCACTCAGAAAGTCCCTCCATGAATTTATGATTATTGACCCTCTCCGCGTCCGTCTTGCTGTCTAAGCGTGCCAGAAAATCATAGTAATCTGTATATATCTTTCTACCGGACACGAATGTCTTGACATTCTGCGTCGGTGCTTTCGCTATCCCATACGCAACGGACTGTCCCGGCAGGGCATCCGTGCTTATCTTATTTATCCTGGCTTCCTTGAGCCATTTCACAATCGCTTCTACCACTGTCATATACTGCGTTTTCGCACCTCCTTGCGGGCTACTTCGATAAGCTTTTCCCGCCCGCCATTCTGCATTGCCTTGTCAAACCAGTGGGATTCGCCTTGTCCATTGTATTCCAAAGGCTTATCTGTAAGTTCTTTTTGCACACCCGGTCTGCTCCAAAAGCCATAATCAGGATTGAACATAGCACCTTTCTTGTACTGAGGGTCAACCATGAGCATTCCATAATACTGATATCGTGCATACGGTTGATTCCAAACTATGCATTCGCCATTATTTTCAACATGTCCACTTTGCTTAAGCATGCCACTTCTGAATGGCACAATTGAATCACATAACCCTAATGCTTCCTCTGCAATTACCCTCTGAACCTCTCCGCGCTGATCCAATCCCAATTTCTTCATCATTGCCCCTGCTTCCGGCAATTTAACAGTCACATCAATCATCGCGCCACCACCTTGATATTCTTAAGTCTTGGTCTGCCGGTGTTATCCGCCACAGATGACACCGTTGCGGCTATGTGTTCCCTTACCAGCTGTGACAGGGTATATTCCGGTGTCAATTCAGCCTCACATCCGCCCAAAACAACCACATCCATATTAGTGGTAGGGTTGATAGTGAAAAAGCCGTCCTTGACCGCCTGTGTGCTGTACAGGCGGTAATCTATGTACTGCTCCGGCATAGCCGCTGTCTCAACCGGGATGGTGATGTTCACCACCTTGGAGATATTGAGCTTTCCATCGGTGGACACCGTTTTTACTGTCTCCGCCGACCACTGGCAGCCTGCTATGACTGTCCTTTTCCAGCTCTCCGTATCAGCGTCATAAGAATAAAAAGTCACCGTATCATTGAACATCACAATGCCCCCATCAAGCCAGTGCCATAGAGCTGGGCTTTTGCCAGTGTATCCAGCTCCAGGTCGGCATCCGTTTTCTTAGTGACAGCGTAGCTCTCCGAATAGCCGTCATTGGATACCGAAGTTACTCCGGCTCCTGCTCCAACCTTCCCCTGCTCATACATCTCATTTATCACGCAGCATACCGCGTCCTTTAGCCTGTCATTGCGGTAGTCATCCTCATTTTCAAGGACAGCTTTAAGGACATACGGTCTGCACAGACGTTTTACACGGCTGCATGCCTGATATGCCATAGCCGCGAACTGTTCCTCCGTCAATTTGCTGCCAGCAAAACGGGAGTGATAGTCCTCCCAGTCCACTGTTATAGTTAAGCTGTTAATACTCTCACCCCCATTATTTTCTACTCTGTTGGCTTTATCTTAATTCCCTTAAGGACGCCCGCCATCTTGCTGTTCTTAAGTACTGTTGCTGCCACCATCTCGACATCACCCTCTTTTACTGCTCCTGCCTGGCTGAAATCAGGAAGGTGCTGGGCGATAATCTTATCACCCTTCGGTGATACACCATGGAATGCGTTGAGACCTATCTTGATACCGTATATAGCGGTTGAGCCATCTGTCTCGATTGCGACAACAGGCTCTGTTGTTGAGCCGTTGTAATAATATCCTGCATCAAGAAGCTTAATTCCGTTGTAGGTCTCAACTGCGCGGCCAAAATCATCCTTGCTGCGGTCATAATAACCCGCTCTTCTCGCCGCAGAGCGAACCTTGGTGAGCATTTCCGTGTTCATCATAAGAATATCAGGCTTCTCAGCAAGCTTGCTGATGAACGTATCTACCGCATCAAGAAACGCATTGTAATTGGTATCAAGGAGCGCTGATGTTGAAATATCAACATCCTTAGCCGTGTACTCTGTATCGGAACCACTGAGAATCTTCTTTAAGCCATCGAATGTATTGGTCACGTAACCGGCTCCCGAGCCTGCTCCAGTGCCATTGATAACCAGCATGTGGAAATAGTTGGCTGCTGCCTTGATCTTCTCTCTCATCTGGAACTCAACCTCATTAACCGCACCGGATGTCTGTGCGATGACACGGTCAATCTGATAGGAACCGCCGAAAATTTTAAGGTCTGCGGTTTTCTTCTCTCTCTTCGCTTCGTTCGGTGTGTACTCCGTATTAAGCTCTCTGACTGCTACGGTTGACGGTGTCTTAAGACATGTGTATCCGTATGTGAGTGTGCTTCCGCCTGTTCCCGGTGACACCGCGTCATCGAAAATAAGCATATCCAGCAATAATGACGCCCTTCTGAACTCATCTACAACCTGTTGGTCTACCTTGTCTGCCATACCGACCTTTGCTTCTGCTAAACTTATTGGCATTTTTCCTTACCTCCTGTTAATTGTTATAGTGTGCCACCAGAGCACCTGTTAATGTATCCGCCTGTGATCCAGCTCCGCTATCCGGAACATGTCCACCGACATCCTTCCTATTTCCTGTTGACTGTGGCTCACCAAACAGCATCCTGCTGTCCTCAGCCTCAGTGAGTGTCTTTAGGGCTGCTGCCACATCGTCCTTCTGGTTCTTGGACTTCTTCAATGTGTCCGTATCAAGAAGTGCCATAATCGCCTTGGTGTTCTTACCCTTGGCGGCTGTAATGGCGTCCTTCAACAGGTCATTGAAATCCCTGTCCTCTATCTGTTTCTTATAGTCCGCCTCAATCGTGCTCTTTTCGGTCTCCAGATTCTTAATGCGCTCGTTAAGAGCCGTCACATCAACATCCTTGAAGCCGGCAAGCTTTCCCTCTAAATCCTTGATGGCTGTGTCATTGGCAAGTATTTTCTTATTCGCCGTGTCCAGTTCACCGGACACCTTCTCGTACTCACTGTTTGTCTTATAGTGCTCACCGACTGCCTTTGTGATAGCTTCGGTCTTATCCTTCGGCACCTCAATACCGTTGGCTTTTAAAATCTCTAAAAAATCCATCTCTGCTCCTTCCCCCTGTTCAAAACAAACAAAAAGCGCCGAACAACCAATTCTCCCTGTTAATGTCAGGAAAAATCAATTATTCGGCGCTAAGGCTCTCTTGTTCTGGTTCGTTGTTATTATCGTCTCCGCTTTACACCGCTTACAAAATGCCGGGAAACGATACAGTTGCGTGTCACCCATAACCTTCGTCATGTGTGGGTTTCCACATATCGGGCAGGCAATCCACTCATATTCCATTGTCTGCATTTTTACCACCCTTGACTATTATAGAACATATATTCTGTAAATGCAAATATTTTTTTATTTTTGTTGTACTGGTGCAACTTGTCTTTTTATCTCTATAGCTGAGCATTCCATCCACAAAGATTCAGTATATGCCCAAAGAATTTCTTTTTCTTCAGCAGAAGGATTCGTAGCAAAAAAATCCATTATCTCTTGTTTTAATTTTAAACATTCATCCTCTGATTTTTTCCGCTGAATAATCTTTGCTCTCAATCTTTCCGCTGTAGTTGATGAATCCGTTATGATAAACTTATTTTCACTCTCTTGAAGTTGTGATATTAGTCCTTTTATATCAGCCATTATCTCCACCTTTCAGTTTTTCGATAAATTTCATAACCTCATTATAATCTTCAAATGAAGCTTGGTATATTCTTAAATCACTATCAACTTTATCCTCTAGCCATTGATATCTTTCTGGCAGTGGTATATTAAATAATTCTTTGGCAAAGTCGATGTCTGTTCCATACCCAAAAGCTTTGTTAATATTTTCAAGTATTTGAACTTTATCCGGATAACCAGCTATACTTTCTATTCCTTTTTCTTTGCATATCTGTTGCTTTAGATATTCTACGCTTGATTCTTCAATATACTTATTTTCTAAATACACTTTAGGATCATAATAACTTACGGAACAAGAATGTAACATCTCATGCCATAAAACACCATCATCAGCATTAGCAACAACCATGATATTGCAATTCCATTCTTTATTTCCTAATACACCTTCATCCTTATACTTGTCAATTACATTTATCTTTCCACTCCACTTTGAAGGTCTATCACTGTATTGTGAAATATTGTTTTTAATGTCAGCGGCTACAGCCTCTAACTGTTCAATAGTTCTATTATATCGCTGTTTTTTTGAATTTTCTACTGATATTTTCTCTTGTGATGTATTTTCGCTATTTGAACCAGTTTCCTTCTCCATCTTCTCATAGTCTTTATACGCCTGCGTCTTCTTAATGTCCGTCCCGACCTTCTCCACCCTTGTGCGCTCATACTTGGGTGGTATGTCGCACTTGTCACAGAACTCTTTATATGCGTTCATGCTCCGGCTGATATTCTTCTTAAGCTCCTGCTGCCGCTCCGTATCCATTCCAAGCTCTTTAAGTGCTATCTGCTCCTTGCGCATTGCTCGTATGTCACGCTCCATACGGCGCATTTTCTGTGTCATGGCGTAGTAGTCATAGACCTTGCCATCTATCTCCTTCGGCGGCGGCTCCGGCTTGTATTTTGGCTTCTCAGATACACCCTCGAACCAGGCATAGTGGCTATGGCGGCAGTTGTAGCCGTGAAGTCCCCTAGGGTCCACCACGGTGGATGTTGTTGCATCATAACCTGTGGATTCCACAAGGCTTGTTATCTTCTGTCCTATGCGCTTCTCCTCCTCCGGATATTCACGGTCATCAAGCTTATACACCTTGCCCTGCCATGCTTCATGGTTCTCTATTCCCTCTCCCTTGTTACGCGCTCCCCAGTGCTGTGAGACATACACAAGTGTCTCACCTGTCTGGTTAATGTCCTTGTCCATCACTGCGCCGGAGAGCTGGCTGTAGGTTGTTCTGAGTGCGGTACGCACTGCACTCTCAATATGCTGTGAGCGGTTGGCACCATAATTGACTGAGCGGATGCCGCTCTGTGCCAGCTCATGTATAACGCTGGTCAGCTCACGCTCTATGGTGCTCACGCCACTTGCCATCCTCAGCACTGAATTGTTGAGACTGTGCGTGTATGCCTGGCGCGCATCCATGTATGACATTCCGCTTTTAAAGCCTGCTGTCCTTGTCAGATTCAGCAAATCTCCCTCCATCCGGTCACTGAACACCTCACTGAGCTGATGCAGGAAGTCTCCTTCTTTAAGCTTCTTCCCTGATTCATTCCATATCTTTCTATCCTCCGCCTGTGCTATGTCAGATGCCTTGTACACCATGTCTGCACCTGTCTTAGCCGCTTCACGATTGATTTTCTCCATCATCTTTGCATATTCACGTTTATATTCCGCTGTCTGCTCCGCGATAAGCTTCTTAAGGTTCTTATCAGCTCCAAGGAGTTTCATCGCCTCACGCCGTATTTTAGACGGACTATATCCGAGGCTCTTCATCGCAGCAAGCTCATTCTCAATCGTGCCGGAATAGGTCAAAGTCTTATCGAGTCTTCTCACAACGTCCTGTATAACCCACTGCTCCAGCTCGTCGAAGTATGGCATAAGTGCCTCGGACAGCACATCAATCTGCTCATCACTCAGCATTACTCCTCACCTTCCCCATTATCGCCTTCATCCTTCTCCATATTCTCAGCTACAAGTGCCGCTGCCTCCTCATCCGACAGATTGTACTTTTTGGCAAGATACCACTGTGTGAGCTTCGGTATGTTGAACTGCAGAGCATCATTTCTCATATCCTCAAGCTCAGCCTCCTCATCACGGATATAGCTGTCATTGAAATCAATTTTTATATCCGTGTCTATGTCATACGCTGTACCCGAAAAGGTGTTCGAATACCACATGATTGCCCTTGCAAGCCCTGTTATGTACTGAACAGCCTGCTGCCTCTGCCTGTTAAGCTCATGAAGCTGGTCCTGCTTGGTTCCTATGTATTCCGTGGCGGTTGTAATCCTGCCGTTCTCGAAGGTATACTTCTTCGTTCCGAAGCCGAAGATCATCGATACAAGTGATAATACCAGCTCGAATACCTTTGTTATCGCCTCAATCCTTATCTCCGGATTGTATTCGTGGTATACCTCCTTCTGATCCGGGAGCTTTGCACCCATAAGCACAAAAAGCTTTTTCTGCTCCGTGGTGAAAATCGGCCTGCCGTACTGGTCCATCTCACAGAGCATCTCATTTACCATGATTATCTTCTCGCCTTTGTCCACATCCGAATAAAGGATGTTAAAGCACAGGTCAAGCACCTTAAGGTACGGTATGGAGTTCCAGAGCTTCGGCAGTCCGAAGCCCTCCATGTCCTGTAAATTATTTACCTCTGCATTCTCCATGAGCGCAAACGGCTTTATTTCACCAAGCCTGATATTCTCCGTGGCACTTATCTGGTTGCCGGTTGTGTCAAACTCATACGTTGACACTGAGTAAACCTCAGCATAAGTGAACACTACAAGCGTTATCACCTTTCTGGTTGCTTTTATGTTTTCTCCGTAGAAAGCACATTCTAGCACCTCTCCGTTCTCTATAGTGAGCGGGATGATTCCGCTTGCATTGACATAGTTTATTTTAATGTCCCCGCCTCTTAAAGAGCCATCGTCATATTCCTCCGCTCCGGCAATTCGGATATAGGCCCCCACCGTTCCGTTAGCCGTCATCCTCTCAAGCTGGCGGCGATACATTGTGGCAAAGTTGTTCTTTTCGAAGATTTGCTTCACCTCCTCAAACTGGCTGTTCTTCTTTCCGGCATTTATCTCAATCACCTCGCACAGATTTGCTTCATCTGAGCACAGTCTCTTTGCGAAGTTCAGCCTGTTGAGCTCATACTTCTCACCCTGTATCGTTTTCCTGTCATGAAAATCCTTTATAGGCTCATTGCAGTACCATGAGTCACAGACATTTATGTATCCGTACGGTATATCATTGCAGTTCGTAAAGCCCAGTTCGTTAAGTTTTCTCTTTACCACCGCGTTAATTGAATTATCCTTCATTAGCTCCTCCTATCAAGTTCAATGTATTCTACAAAGTCCAGCAGGGTGTAGCAGAACGCGTCCCACCAGTCATTGCAGTTGTTAATATTAAGATCCTCCGGAATGTCCGGTTTCTTCTCGTCCCACCTCAGCGACGCTATAGCCTTGCGCAACTGTACACATCGCCTGTTTATCTTCAATCTCCCTGAGTTCAATAACAGGTCTATGAGTTTCGGTCTGTCCGCCACCTCGTTCTTGCGGCAGCCTTTTATGTTCCGGAACTGCAAGCCTTCCTGTCTTGCGGCTCCTATAAGTGAGTTAATCATTGTCGGTGAAGCTGAATCCGGGAAAATCCAGTCCACCCGGTGATACTTGTTAAGGCAGTACCTGTAAAACTCTATGAACTTATCACATATCGCCTTGGAATCCACCGCCTCTGTTACCGGCAGCCCTGCCTCCTCAAGCACCTTGAAGCTGTGATAGCCTCCCTGGTATCCTGTAAGGCAGAAGGTTGTCTTAGAGCCGTTTCCTCCAAAGTCGATTCCCATTACAACCTTGGAGAAGGGCTGCAGCAGTCTTCCCTCCGGGCTGAATATCTCCTCATCACCGAACAGATACGGCGAATCATCATCCGCAAAATACCGGAAGATGATTCCGGATGCCAACACCCACAGACCACGGATAAAGCGGTCATAGAACACCCCGCTGTAAAGACTCTCATAACGCTGTATAATGCGCTGCGACAGGCTTGGATTGTCATGCATGGTAAAATGTATCCTTATGAGGTTCTTTTCACCGATATGGTCAATCCACTGCGTTTTTATATAATGATCCGGTCCATCCGGATTGCAGTTGAACCAGTACTTTGAACCCTCGACAGAACAGCGCCCTGTTGCCTGGTCGACGAAGCTCTCCGGCATCAGGGCAACCTCATCAAGGAACAAGCCTGCAAGCGTGATACCCTGTATCAAATCTTGGGAGCCTTCATCCTTCCCCCCGAACAGGTAAAACTCATTCACTGCTGAACCCTTTGTGATAGTCAGGCTGTTCTCGGAGCGGTGCTCCTCCACTCCGTACCCGCGCGAACTGAGCATACCTTTGAGCGGCTTGATGACATTTCTCCTCAGGGATTGTATTGTCTTGCCGCACATGGCAAAGTTCTGTCCGTCAAAGGTCTCCATCGCCCATATTACGAATGACAGTCCCATACATGTAGTCTTTCCGCTTCGGATTGAGCCGTCACATATTATGCCGTCCTTGTCATGGTATGGGCTATCAGGCATCCACCATGTGAGCACCATCTTCTGTTTAGCCGAGAATGCACTATACCTGAACGTCGGCTGTCTTGTCTGCTTCATCTGCTGCCTCCCGCTCTTTATCACTCATTGTCTCAACTCCCCCGGCGCCATCGAACACCTCTTTCGCCGTCTGCTTAAGCGCCGTGATAAATCCATCATCCTCGTACTCCTCTTTCTCCGGTGGAGCTTCACGCTTATCCCTCCATGACTCCGGTTTACGGTTCTTAAGCCAGAAAATCTGTGCTGTCACATCCGGTGGAATGTACTCCTCAACATCCGCATACTCGATTTTCTCGGTTTCTTTTATCTTTTTTCCGTTATCATATTCTGTCTCTTTTACCTTGATTGGCTTCTTTAGTGTGACTGTATAACCTATACCCTTCTTATAAAGGGCGTTCTCCATTTCATAGTCCGCAAGCTCCTTCCCTTTTTTTAAGGCAGCCGAAATGGCCGGATACTTTTTAAGCCATTCCTTAAGCGTAGAAAGTGAAATTCCCATATTCTTGGCTATCTGAGCCTGTGTCAGACCATCCCTCGCCCATGCCCCAAGAAGCGTTATATTATCGTCTTCCTGCCACGTCTCGTATTTTCCCTTTGCCATCTATGCTGCTGCCTCCTTTCCCACCTGCGAAATGCTGTTCCCGATACGTTTTCCCTGTCTGTAAGCAAAATAAAAAGAGCCGGATACACGAAGCTGTTATCTTGCTTCATATATTCGGCTCTGTGGCGCTGTTTTTATGGTCTCATTATACTACAGAATATGTGTTCTGTCTAATGATTATTGGATTGGAGATACTCAAATTCTATGTAGCCCCACTCATACAATGGTCTATGCTCGAAGTGACTCATGCGTTTATATCGGTCATATACAGGACGATACTCGGGGATTCTCTTCAATGCTCTCAGTTCATTGGCGCTCACAGTATGCTTTGTGAACTTCTTAACGGCAATTCTTATGATAAGCTTATTGTTGTCATTCCTTGCCGTGAACTGTGTCCTGTCAACCTCTATACTCTTTAGCCCTGCATTCTCTATGATATTCTGCGCCTTGATATAGCAGTTTTCCCTCATCTGCTCATTACTAATCAAATTCAAAATAGCCTCATTCATTGCAAACCTCCTAGCCAAATGGTATACCATCCTCTTCTACACCAATCGGTAACTGCATGAAGCCGTCTTCTGTTGTAAACTCCGGACGTGATACCGGAATGCCTGCTGAGCCGGTCTGTCCTGCTGCCTTGCTGTCCGCAAACTCCTGCTCTTCCACAATGACATCCGTTGTGTATACTTTTTGTCCGTCCTTATTGGTGTAGCTGCCGGTCTGTATGCGACCTGTAATCAGTACTCTCATGCCCTGGTGAAAATACTTCTCGGCGAACTCTGCTGCCTTGCCGAATGCCACACAGCTTATGAAGTCTGCTGTTGGTTCGCCGGTGTCGGTTTTTCTTGTTCTCCGGTCTACCGCAAGAGTGTACCGCGCTATTGTCATCGTATTCTCGTCTGTGGCTGTTCTTATGTCCGGGTCACGGGTCAGGCGGCCCATTAAGATTACTTTGTTCATTTTTCCTTCATCCTGCTATTATCATAGCTTTTCAAGCCAACCATGCCTCCTGTGGCAGCGCATCTGCATATTGCTCGAATTCTCTCCACTCCTTCGAGTACTCAGCCATATATCCTTGTTGCTCTTGCGCTTTTTGATAAAGCCTTTCGATTTCCCTCACAACCTGAAGATATCCTGTATTCTGCTCCCTTAAAATATCTATTGCAACCTTAAGGCTATCATATCTATTGCGTAGTCCAATGTAAGCGGAGTAAATCCGAAAACATTGTCTTACAGCAGCAATCAGCTCATCTTTTGTCATTTGTTTTAATTTTTTCTTGGCTTCATCTTCCGCGAAGGCTTCTGAGCATCCGATTCCGAAATAATCCTGCTCATATGAGTCGAATCCTAACAACCCGCCGTATGTTTCTCCTGCACCTGCTGCCACAAACAAAATATCAAAGCAGTCAGGAACCCACTCTTCTTGCATATCGTCAAACATTCTCTCACACTCAGCACATAGGTCTGCAAATGCCATTTTAAACTCATACGCTTCATCTTCATCCCCTGATAAGGCATTTATTAAAGTTTCGCTGCCATCATCGGAATCTGTAAACCAATGTACTTCTTCGCAAGACTCTTGTATGTCCCATAAATCCTGCTGTATTGTCTCGAGATTTAGGTTTTTAACAATAGGTTTTTTATACCGCAGTTTTTTTGCTTTATTTTTCTTCATCTCTTCTGCATCCATCTGTTTCATCTATGTATCTTCACCTCGATTCTTTACTGCCTATACCAGCGTTTTGTTCCATCGGAAAACTCCACCTCAATTTTATACGGAAATTCGAAATGCGTCTCGTAGATAGCACCTGTAATTTTAATACACTTGAGGTGTTCCTTTTCACAATTTAAAGCACCTTCTTCGTTGCGGTAATAAGTATGACAAATGTCACACATATACAATTCTTTCTTGGTCATTCAGCACCTCTTAATTCTTTGTTCGACTTATATGGTTTATATTCGCATTTCTTTTCCTGCAATCAGTCCATCGTGATATCCCTGCTCATAATATGCATTCTCTTTCTCCTGTTTTACACAGCCAAAGAAAAATGCCGTTCCGACAATGCCAAGCATTGTTCCGATTACAAATGTTACTGCTGCCATATTGTTCACCTCACTTAAATTCTATCTCCGGAACAGCTCTCTCCGGGTAAATAACCAGCTCATAGTGATATTTATCTACATAACTTGGCTCAAGCTGCTCCACCACATAACACGTCCAGTCATTAAGGTATATATAATCCTTATAGTATTTATCTTCCCCTGTTTTTATTGTTACTACAAGCTCGCTGCTGGTATTATTGCCCAGACTCATATACCCCTCTGCCTGCAGCATAATTGTGTCTGTTCTGGCATTGGTAACTGTGATTCTCCGATACGCCTTAAATTCATCGGCTTCCTTTGTAAGGTTATGGTTCACCGTGTCTGCTGTTGTGCAGCCTGTAAGAAATATGATTTCTAATGTCAAAATCAAGATAAATATTCTGTTTTTCATTGCTTAAGCTCCTTCCACTTGTCATACACAAGGTTCTTTTCGTCCCAGTCCGTGTAGTTTTCTTTTAAATGTTCCCTGAATATCTCCAGCATCTCTTCCCGGTTTCCTTTGTTGCCGTTGTCCAGCATCTCGTGATGGTATTGACAGCCTACTGCTCCGTTCTGCGGGATTCCAAGGCCGTTATGTGACCTTGGAATGTAATGCATTATGCTCAGCAGGGATTGTCCGTACCACGTCGCTCCGTCCATGCGGTAGCCGGCAGCGCAGAATATACACTTATTGTTATCGCGGGCTTTTATCTCCTCACGCGCTTTCTTACCGAACTCCCTACACTTCGCCTGTTTCGACTTCATCCGTCCCTCCATGTGCCGCCCTGTCTATCAGCTCCCTGAGGCTGTGCTCCTTGACCATAGCCGTGCCCCAGTGGTCTGCGGTGACTGCTGCTTTTATCTCATCAAGCAGATTTAATATTGCTGTCTTATCTGCTGTCTTATGCTCCTTGCTTTCTGCACCGGTGTCATTCTCTGTTTCCGGGGTGTTCACCACTTCCACTGGGGCATTCTCTTCATCCACCGGGTTATGCCCTTCGCATTGAGTATTTATAGGCTTTTCTGTGTTTTCGCACCCAGCTTTATGTACCGTCTCCGGCATATACTCCGGAAAGTCGCTTATGTCTGCCTGCCCCGGTATCTGCTCCACAGGCTTTTCCTCTTCCTTCTTTGGATTTACAGGCTTTTTCGGGCTTTCGGTTCTGGCTTTCTGCACCTTGGATTCTTTTCTTACTGCCGGCTGCTTCGTCTGTTGCGCCGGTGCAACTTCGGATTTTGCTTCCGGCGCATTGAGCGGGTACGGCTCCCCGAACAGCTCCGACCATTTTTCTTCTGCAGTCTTTCCGGTACACTCTTTAAAACCGGTAAGCTTTTCAACGACATCCCTAATCTGCTGCCACGTCACTTTCTCAAACTCTCCTGTCCTTGAATTGACCGCCCGGTTATCGGCACCGTCATTGAGTATTAAGAGGATTCTACCCACTCCGGCAAGACGCACACTGTACGTCTTTTCCCCTGACGGTGCCATTATTCTCTGGAAGTGCTGCATATTCACAGAACAGCCAAGTGCCTCCCTGTGAAGTTCTACGAACATGCCCGGTTCATCATGCAGGAGCTGTCTTGCAATTCGCTCTATGAGTGTTCCGCCTTCTTCCGGTGCCTGTGAGGCTTCAAGGCATACCTCTATGTCGCTCACCTTCTTCTCCTCGTCCACCTCCTCCTTAATGCTCTGTATCTCCGCCTTGGAGTAGGACGGAGTGAGTGCCTCGTTGACGGCATCCGGAAGCTGCAGCATCAGTGTGAGCTTCGCGTAGCCGAAGCCCTGATATTTTGCCTGCAGGCGCTCTGAGTAGCCTCCCTCTGCGAATTTATCATTGATACTGATAAAACGGCTTACCTGTGTCTTGTCAAGGCTGTACTCGGCCTGTGCGAACTCCGCCACCGTCTTGTAGCCGGATTCCGCAAGCACGTTCGTGTCGCGAGCTACCTTGAGCAGATAGCCGATGCGGACAAAGCCCTCCGCCGTTTTCTGGAGCTCGCTGTCAAGCTCCGCTTTATATTCCCTGTATGTTTTCTGATATGTGATTACGTCCATCAAAACACCTCTCCCATTCTGTCTTTATCGTGTTTTTTAATATCCTGCTGCCTCCATGAAGTCCTCCATAAGTCCTTCAAGCACCCTTGTGTTGTTCTTTTCCTGCAGCTCCTTAATATTCTCCTCACGCTTGACCTTGGAAGCCGCTGCAAGCTCATGGTCTTCGCGGCTCATTCTCCTGCGTATCTCCTTCTGCCATTCGCGCAGGAACGGCCTGACCTCATCAATCTCCGGCTCCTCGTCATACATTCCGCGGTGCTGCCTTATCGTGCCTCCCGGCTCAACCTCGATTGTGTAATAAGGCTTGTCAGGTTCCTCAGCCTTACGGAGAAAACATATGTACGTCTCACGCTGTGCTATGCGGTCAAAATATCTGTCGCTGGATCCTGCACAATGGTGAAGCTCCCTGCCTTCATGTACTATTTCTATGTTCTTCTTCGGGACAACGATTATGTACCTGTCATTCCTGTACGCAAGCTTATCCGCAATCTCTCCGAGCACCTTTTCCGCCTCCGGGTATCTCTCTGAGTACTCCTCAGCCTTAAGCTCTGCCTCACGAAGCTTGATCTCTTCAACTGCCTCGTCATGTCTTCTTTTAAGCTCCCTCGGGCGGTATATCATCTCGTCAGAGGTATCCTTCTTAAGCCTTGCGCACATGTCCATATAGTCCTCATACTGGTTTATGACGCCGTGAATATTCAGTTCCTTGTACTGCTCCCGCCTCTGCCTCTCGATATAATTCATTGCCTGCTCAGGTGAAAACCTGTCTTTTATCCAGGTCATGTTACCCGGCCACAGGTCCTCTTCTTCAAGCCATGACAGCACCTTGTCTGACAGTCTCGTCTTGTTTCTCTCTGACCATTGGAGCCACGACAGCATTAATCCTCCACCGTTTTTATCACGCAGGCGGTTAATCAACTGCCTGTCACCGACGCGGAAAACTTCTTCAATGCCGGTCCCATTGATGTCCAGGCGTCCTATGTATACTTCCGTGTCATTGATTCTGCCGCTCTCCTCAGCCAGAAGCTTATAGAACCGTCCTCTGTAGAGCATTTCCATCAAAGCGTGTACATCCGGATCAAAACAGGTTATCAGTGTGTCATACGCCAGTTTTAATCCTGCTGCCGCAAACTCCGTGAAGAGAGCCGACCACATCCCTGCTTTTGTTCCTGATAAAGCTTCCGTTATCCCCACCGGATACATGTACTGCCGTGAGGATATCCTTTGATTGAACGGATTGCTTTTGTTATCAAAGTTCTCTCCACACTGCCGATAATATATGTTCTTACGGTCAACTGCATTTTCACCGCGTCCCGAAAGAATCCGTATTTTCTCCCTGACTGAAATATCCTTACGGTCACCCGTAATAAAGATGCGGCCGTCGCACACCTTTACAACCGACATGGTGTCATCTATCGGCTGGACTATTATAAAATCGCTGTAGGCAAATACATCCTTTCGTCTCTTCTTAAGCCTTATGCTGCTGCCGCAGTGGGGACATGCAACCATGTCATTATTCCGTGTAGGCTTTCCGTCAGGCATTCGCCATGCATCCAGCGGTGTCCTGCCGTGGCAGGCGGTACACATATATACTCCCGCTGCATCCGTTCTGATTGCAAAATCCTCTCCTAAAGCTGCGTCATAAAACCATTTCTCAACATCCTCAGGCAACGGCGGTATCCTGCTCATCGTCTCCCGAACCTTCGCACATCTGCGTATCTCCGTATTTTCACGGCGTCCGGCAGCCCATTCATACTCCGTTTTGCTTATGACGGCAAAAACTGTGCTGTCATCATAATAAGTGTGGGGCTGCTTCGGGAACCGCTCCTTTAAGAATGCCTCGTCCTCCGGTGATGCCTTGAAGTTCTTGAGATTCTTTTTATCATAATAGCTGTACATCCACTCTGTCTCAATGTCATAGCTCCACTCAATTTTTTTCCTGCTCCACTCACCGCTTGGATGCAGGGTTGCATAATCCTTATGTGTGATATCTATGCAGTGGCGCGTCTTAAGTGCTCCGTCACTGAAGATATTAAGGACTGTGATGCCCTCTATGTCCTGCACAATCGTCCACCAGCCCTTTTTCCTGCATTTGGGCGGCGGAGTCTGCTCAACAAGCTTTCTTCTCATAGGCTTCCTCCTCTAGCTTCCGCAATGCATTAAGCGTATAACTGCGCCCTGCCTGCTCTGCCGTTACCACAAAGAGCTTGGCTCCGGTTATCATGCCGTCTTTTTCAACAATCAGCCCAAGGATGCTGCCCTCAACGCCTGTCACAGCCGGGTGTTCTCCTCTTGCAATGGCAATACAGCCTCTTCCCCTGGCTTCTGCCCTGTCACGGGCTACTGTCACACCTCTCTTGAGCTGCTGCCACTTTTCCCTCGCAGGATGGGTTATTATGTACTTCATGCCCTCCATGGCGAATCTGAATGGTGTTAGTTCCTCGATAAGGGTTATCTTCGTGCATGCAATCCTCTCATCATCGTCCTCGTCAATATCCCCTGCTGCCTCGACAATGAAGAACCGGTTGGAACCATCAAATGCATAGTAGGCCAGACACTCAAACGGATTCTCACAGCAGTGGAAACCGCTTGAAACGGTCTTGCTTGCCTCAATCTCCTTGGTTTCGCCCGGCGTAAAACAGCATGTCTCTTTTTCACCATTGCCAAAGCGTGATATAAGTTCCTTGGTAAATCCCTTGTAAGCTCTCATGCCGTCTCCTTTCCGAGGTAATACTTCTCTGCAAGCTCTCTTCTTGTCCGCTTGTCCGGAATGCCTATGGCAAACTCATGTGAGCCCATAATCCGCTTTATGGTTGTTGTCTTTTCGACTATGCGCTTATCGACCACCGCTCTATGCTTATAGCCGGACTCAGCAGTGAGCGCTATGTAGCCGGCAAGGTCTTTTCCCTTACGGCGAACCGCCAGGGCAAATTCCGGTGATTCGGTGCACATTGTTTTTAACTCGTCCGTCCAGTCAATGAGCACCCCCGCAAGCTTCAGCTCCCTGCTCTCAACCTCAAGCTTACCCAGTGCCGCAAGGAGCGGCGTTGTAAGCTCCCCGACTATTCCGTCTGCATAATCCTTAGCATCCTCCTTGTCAATTCCGTTCTCTATGGCAATCTGCATTAACGCCTCCGTGTCACCCTCTGCCCTCTGTGCTGCTGCCGCTCTGTTAATCTCCTCTGCTGAATCAAACTCTCCAAACTTTTCAAACATGTGTTCTTACCTTCCTTTCCACCTCACATTTAAGCCATGAACCATATTCGCCCTCAGCCTTTGTGAAGGTTAATTTATGCACTTCTAATTCTCCCCTCAATTTCTCCCACATCGCACTGTTCGCCACGTTCTTGCCCCTTCTCGTCTTCCAGCCGTTCTCCGCCCAGTCTTCAAGCCAGCCATTGTCTATGGCTGACGAGATATAAGTTGATTCCGTGTAAACCCTGACGCTGCATGGTCTGCGTAATCTCTTAAGTGCATCAAGCAGTGCTGCAAGCTCCGCCGCATTGGAGGTTGAGTTCTCTATCCTGTACACTCTCCCCATTGTTGCCGGTCCCTTAGGGGTCTGTGCTTCAAAAAGATACCCTGCTGCACCGTCAGACGCCTTGATGCCCTTCGTCTCTGCATGTATGAATAAATTCACTTCCTGCATCCTTACCCTCCTCTCTCAATCCGATATTCTGTGTATCTGTAATAGCTCATTCCAGTGTAGCGGTTCACGCCGCACACGATTGAGCCCTTGTCTATGTAGTAGCCCGGTGTCGGCTTCGGACCGTTCTCTACAAGGTCGCGGAGTGTCCAGCGGCGGTACTCCTTGCGCTCAGGCTGTGGCCGGATGAGGTTCTTGGAGGTTGAGTAGCTCTTAAACTCCCTGCATTCATCCTCTGTGAACATTGAGAGCTGCCCCTCTATCTCATCGGTCGGTTGTTTTACTATGTACGAAGCCAGGTCTGCATAGCCGCCGGACTCATACAATGATTCATAGTTGATTCTGCCATGTGGCCACAGCTTCTGCAGAAGCCTGTCCGTGTCAACTCCTTTTATACGGTTGACCAGTATATGCAGGTGGACTCCTCCTCTGGCTCCTATCTCAAGGCGCTTGATATATTTAAGTCCTGCTCCATGCTTCCTGTACTCTGCCTTGACCTGCCTAAGAAACTTCTTAATGTCCTCACGCACCTGTTCAAGCGGTGGACGTTCACCTGCCTTGTATTTCACAGTGCACCATAAATCATCTTCCGTGAAATTCGCCTTGATGAGCCTTCTGACCTTGTTCTCCCTGATGGACTGGTTCTGTTTTTTAATCTGTTCGGGGGAAGCTCTCTTTCTCTTGCCTCTCTTCTCCCCCTTGGCTCCATACTTGCCTGCATATTTAAACTCATACTCTATGGATCCATTGAATCTCCATGTGTCTCTCCAGTACAATGTATCACCCTCTCGTTCGTCATAACTTTAATATACTTAGATTGTTATGAAAACGCGGTCAAAGCCGCATTTTCATTGACTTTTTAACGTATCCGTGATACAATGTTTTTGTCGATGCAGGTATCACGAATACCTTGAGGTAATGTTTCTTTTGTGAAACATTACCTCTTTTGTTTTTCAAGAAAATAGCTTCGGGGGAGATAGTGCTCAAAGTCATGTATCTGCGTCGGGTTTCCCCTGCGGTTTTCTTCAAGCTCCTGCTTAAGAGCCCTGTCTGCCACAGAAGTAACATTTCTCCGGTCAAATAGGCCATTCTGGACATTCTTATCCTCCGGGTCATACTTGCCGAACAGCTCCTCAAGCCTGTCCTCCGGAAGCTCCACATAGACCGCCACCGCTCTGACCTCGTTATATAGATTCACCGCCCGGACATACTGCCTGTTATGTATCAGCTCCCGGTATTCCTCTGCTGACCCGCGCATCTTATTCATTAGCTGTTCTTCCGTCATCTGCCGCCTCCTCCTCAAAGTAATCAAGCCATTCATAGACCTTCTCTATGTACCCATTATCAGGAAAATCCGGATTGCCGGAGTTGTACTGTTTCAGTGCCTTGTCAAGGCTTCCGTCATTCTCCTCCATAAACCCTCGGAGTATCAGGATTCCCAGCTCCACATTCTCAGCAGGCTTGTCCACGCTTAAGCCGGTCTTGGCAATCAGCTCTCCGTACCACTTGGGCTGTATCTGCATAAGCCCGATGGAGTCTCCGCCATCGCCTACCGTGTCCGCCCTGCCGGAGCTCTCTGTCATAATCACAGCCAGCACAAGCTCATAGGACAGCCCGTATTCGTCCGCAAGCTCTCTGACACTGTTCTGAAGCTCCGGTGAAAGCGGAATATCATATATATGTTGCTCCGGTGCAACTTGCGTCTGACATTCTGTGACCGGTTGTGTTTCTGCGCACACCGTATCAGTCTCATGCTAAGGCGGTTCATAACCTGCCGGAAGCGTTTCAATTTCATGCGGAAGCGTTTTGATTTCGTATGAAATCGATTCTATAGGCATTATGTATGGCTGTGGCTCTGCCATAATGCGGTAACAGCACCCTGCCCCTGCTGCCATGGCAAACAGCGTGAGGGCTGTGGTCTTTATAAAACTGAATGCCCTGTATGTTCTCATTCCTGCCGACCCGCGCACGCTGCCAGATGTATCGCCTCAGCTATACACCTTGCCTTTGCTTTGCTCTTGATAACACGGCTCAGATTTGCCGCATTATAGCCTGTGTCCTCGAATTTATCATGCGATGACAGTTCACAGGACACACCCATCTGCGGAATGGCACAAAAACCTCCATTCTCGTGCTTGCCGAAAATCACCAGATAGCTCAGCCCATCAATGTCAACTGCCATCTCATTGACCTCGCTCTCTATCTTGTAAATCTCTTCAATCTTCCAATCACTCATAAATCACACCTCCACTCATTAAAACAATCTCCGTCGCGTATGTGATAAGCCTCTTAACCGCCGACCTGCGCGGCAGTCTGTAGTACGCGTCCGGATACTTTGGTGCCGGAAGAACATTGCCGCACATGAGTGCTTCAAGTTCTTCCAGCGTGTTTATCTCTCCTGTCCAGCCCATCATTCCTCCTCAGTCCTTTGTATCCACCTTTTCAGCTTCCTTCTTTCTCTGTTTCACTTCCTCTACGTGCGTTAAGAATCGCACCGCAGCATTGTATAACTGCTGGTGGCGCTTCTCATACTCCTCTTCTGTGAGGATTGGACGATACACTCTCGATATACCATCCTTGTGGTGATACACCTTAACTGTATATCCCGGAATCTGTTTTACCTCTGGTTCGCTCATATTTTGGCTCATGTTCTACACCTCCCGTCTATCTTATGTGTTACTGCCTGTACAAGTTGCACTACTTTCCAGCGTTCTTCTCCGCCTTCCGTATCATCTTGCAGATTTTATTCCACTGCTTTGTCTGTGAAATAGCTCGCCACTCACTCTCCGGAATCTCAAATGCTATCTGCACATTCGCTCTATCAGTGTTGATGTACAATCTTGTTTCTACTCTCATATCCTTTCAATGCCTCCCTTCCCTAGAGAAAAACTGACTTCAAGAGCTTTAAATACACTATTGACATTGTTTAAACTCATCGCGCGTTCTCCACGCTCCCAGTAATAAATTGCCCTTGTAGTGACATGTGCATTTTCAGCCAACTGCTGTACTGACATTCCTTTTTTTATCCGTTCTTCTCTCAATATGTCTCCAAAATTCATTTGTTCTCCTCCGTTTGCTAAGCAGTAACTTATTAAGTTGCGTAGTGCAACTATTTAGGCAAAAAAATATACCCCAAATTCATCTGGCTTTATGTCCAAAATATGCATTAGTGTCTCTGCCTCTGATAAATCCATTGGTCTTATATTATTAAGCTTTTGACATACAGTTGGAGGAGCAATTCCTAACTTCTCAGCCATTTGTTTTTGAGTTATACCTTTTTCTGCCATTCTCCCTTTTATTTTACTTGTATTAATCACGTTACTACCTCCTTTCATGGTACAATGTAGCACTGTGCAACTTATTTGTCAATAGCATTATGCAACTTTTTATAATTTTTTTCTTTCTTGTTATTGCACTATGCAAATATGAGTGTTATAATCAAATGTGTTTGGAGGAAAAATCATGGATAACTTATTAATTGCCAAAAGAATTAAATATGCTAGAAAACTTAAAGAAGCCACTTTAGAAGATATTGCAAATAATGTCGGCTTAGCCAAATCCACTGTGCAAAGATATGAAGCAGGTAAAATTGATAAAATCAAACTACCTGTCATTCAATCAATTGCCAACTATTTATCTGTTAATCCAGCCTGGTTAATTGGACAATCTGATGATATGTATGAGTCTAGAACCCCCTCTTCTGTTCCACCTATAATGCATTATTATAATCAATTAAATAATACAGGAAAAGAAGAAGCAGAAAAGAGAGTCAAAGAATTAACATACATTCCAGAATACTCACTATCCGCTGAACCAAATAAACCTATTTTAATGGCAGCACATAATGAGCATATCAGCGAACCAGATGAAGCAGAAAACATTAAGTCTGATTTAGAATATCTTAAAAGTTATCAGAAAGAAGCACATAAATGAATATAGGTGATAGAATAAAAAATAAACGGCTAAATTTAGACATTAATCAAAATGATTTAGCAGAAAAAATAGGTGTTTCTAAACAGACTCTCTATAAATATGAAAACAGTATCGTTACTAACATTCCATCCGATAAAATTGAACTTCTTGCCCAATACTTACACTGTTCGCCAGAATATCTTATGGGATGGACAGACGAATCCAAAAATAATTATAGTCTCACTAATTTGGAAATAGAACATATTGAAAAATACAGATCTGTAGATGATACAACAAGAACTATTGTAGATACCATTTTGGACAGAGAAACTTCTCGCCCTGTGCTTATGGCTGCGCATAATGAGCATATCGACGAACCTGATGAAACAAAAAACATTAAATCTGACTTAGAATACCTTAAAAATATGAAAAACAACTAATATGGAAGTGATTTATTGAATAGTTACGAAGAATTATTAAATGAGGCTGCTGCCTCTGATATCACAGTTATAGAAAATGCAGACTTCAAATCTCAATCCCATGGGCTTATATATGGTGACATTATCGGTCTTAATAAGAACATTCAAACAGATACTGAACGGAGCTGCATTCTCGCCGAAGAGCTTGGTCATTACTATACCAGCACAGGTGATATAATCGACCAGACAAATGTACAGAACCGCAAGCAAGAACATAGAGCGCGAATGTGGGCTTATGATAAACTGCTGCCTTTACAATTTTTCATCTTTGCATTCAAGCATGGATGCCATTCCACCCATGATACTGCTGAGTTTCTGGAGGTATCTGAGGAATTTTTAAAGGACTGCATTAATGCTTATCATAGTAAATATGGTGTTTTTATGGAAGTAAGCGGCTACATTTTTATATTTTCAGAAAACAGTCTTAACATAATATCTAAGGAAAACCTTTGAAAGATGATACAATTGTATCATCTTTCAATTTCTTTTTTATAATTACTACGTTTTATTGACATTCATATACCAGTTTGTTATTGTAATCATACAATAATATTACAGGAGATGATCACATGAAAAAGCACAGCTTTTTATTTTATTTCTTTCTTTGGCCATTCTTACTTTTATTTGCTATGTATAAATACCTATTCATTGCCCTATCGCATATAATCAGCTATATAGAATACGGTATTGACTATTTTATCTCACGTCATCCTATTGATTTTCGCTCCATATTTAACCATATAAAAGAGCTTATTATATATTGCTACCATCGCTCCGTCATGATAAGCCGTATAATGTACATATCCATTTTAGCATTAAACATAATTTTTACGGGTTTTCTCTTCAATTCCTGCAAATTTACATTTCAATATATTATGGTATCTCTGCTTTTTATTTTCATGCTAATTTTATCAGCGATACTTGCAAGCTACATATTTCTTGGAGTTGATAAGCTGGTTGGACATTTCAGACAAAATATTCAATTAAAGAACTCAATAAATGAAAATCCTGCTGAAATTCCGGAAAATAAAACCATGCCACCTACAAGTAATGGTGAACCACCTGTCTCTGATGAAATTAAGAATGATGTTGTTGAAACACTCACCAATACAACAGACAGTTCACAAAACACTTCTGGCAATATTGAGTCGCTTACAACGGTAGAATGTAAATCCATACTTAAAACCAATGAAACCACATGGTTATTGAAAGACATCGATCTGGTAATTCAAAATGCTGCTGAAAACACAAGCACACCTTCTCCAACTGTTGCTCAATCCGAAACTGTCAATGATTCACCAGCTCCGGAAGAAAAAGAAAATACTGCTGAGCTACACCCTAATAATGCCGAAGTTTCTAAATTGAACTTAAGTGACACATTTAAAATCCGCATAAATGTCCCCCGTTCTACCATAAGCGAGGAGAGCATGCACTTCCCTGCAAATGCTTCGTATACAGTTTCATTTGAGGCCTTCTGTAGGTTCATCGTAGAAAAAGGTGACGCTACTGTAAGTATGCTTCAAACTGACTTTGGCATTACTTTCTTTGAGGCGGCAGATTTATTTTCCAATCTTGAAAATTACAGAATAGTTGGTCCTGACTGTCCTCCACGTCCCAGAACTGTACTTGTTTCTCTTGATGAACTGGACACACTTTTTTCCAACAACATTATAAGTGATGACGATAAAAAGAAGGTATATAAAACTAATTCCCCTGTAATATATGATATTGTAGAATCAGATAATGCATTTAAAATAAAGCTAAAAGACTATAGACCCTCAAATACTATCCCTTACTGGAAACAACTCCGCAATGGTAAAAGAATGGAATTTGAAAGAAATAATATTGACTTGACCACCGTAACCATATTTTTCCATAACGGAATAATATGCCGCATTGTTCCTGATGTACAATCATATTACTCAGCACGCTATTATGTTATTGAAGGTAATTTTTATGACACATATTTATTAGAAGATGTAAAGTCCATTCCTATTCCAGTATTCAACGAAAGCTACGGAACACCTGTATACAATCTTGAATATCTTCTCAAAATGCGTGCTTCTGAGGAACGCGAAAAAGGAAACTACGAATTAAGTTATGCCCTCATGTATAAAGCAATTGAGGGTATGAAAGCTTCTCAAATAATGTATGGTAAAAAAGAGTATATGCGCTTTATTATGTGGTTATACAAAGATGGAAGAATTGAAGAGGCTGCTATGCTTGAAAAAAGACTTCGGAGAGAAGAACCAGAAGTATTTGATATAAACCTACTCCACAAGAACCACTTTCTATCTGAAATTAAACAATGCAACGATTTAGGTACAGACTATGTCTATTGTGGCGGTCATACTTGTACCTGTGGTGAATGTGCTAAATATCAAAATAGGGTCTACAGTATTTCCGGTAAGGATTCTGCTTACCCAAAACTACCCGATTTTGTATATGAATATGGCGGATTTCATCCTGGATGCCGCCACGGTTTTCATCCTTTTTTCAGCGACTCAATAGCAGACAAAAACGGAAATTTTGTTGACGCATTAGAATATAGCAATCGACCATTTATTGATGACCGCACACCGGAAGAAATTGAGGGTTACAATCAATATCTTAAAAAGGCAGAGAAAGAAAGATTACATGATGAGAATCTTAAGGCTTTTTATATATTGAAAAAGGAACTACCAGATGTAATGCCTAAGTCCTACTCAACATTTGCAAAATATAAGGCACATAACTCTGATATGTATATAAATATCCTAAACTCAGCGAATAAAAAGGGAATTACATCGTCTCTACTAATATAATTATTAAATCATGTTATATTGACTTGCCTTGTTGAATATGCTAGTATCAAGTAAATTAACATAACAATGTTAATAACTATTATAAAAGAACATAGAATATCAAATGTTCTTACTTAAAAAAGCTCAGTAATGTTTATGGTGTGTACCATAAAGGGTTTACTGGGCTTAACATATCTAAGAAGATTGTTTAAGGGGCTGTTTTTTACAGCCCCATGATTTTTCTCGTTACTCTGCTATTTTTATATAATCGGCTTTCCTGTCTCTTTATCAACGAATGTTATCTTTAACTCCGCACCCAATGCTTCTGCCACTTTCTGAAGCTCAGATATTTTAAATGTATCTCTCTTGTATTTATTATTCATGTTCTGTGGTGTCTGACATGTTCTTCTTGCAAGCTCCGCCTCCGAAATATTTCCTCTTTTAACACGGCATAGACTTATATATTCTCTGACGTCTGTATGCATACTATCACCTTCCTTTCAATTCATAATATACACATTTTTTTATATTTTGTCAATTTTTATATTGATTTATACTAAATACTGCAATATTCTCTTTTTGAACATAGAAAAAGCAGATGCATGGTTGCATCTGCTCTTACTACTTATATTTTACTATATAGACTACATCAACGATTCTATCTGTTCCTCTTTTGTCCTTTTCTGATGTGCTTCCGCCTTAATATTTTGCTTTTTATTTTCCAAATCATTCTTTTGTATAATTTCAACTATCCTTGTAATATACTCCTCTTCTTTCTCAGGGAATACATATTTTGTAATTATTTTCAGAATCCCTATTATTAAGGTTAAAAAAGTAATACAGACGGATACAAGCTGTACAACCCCTTCTACCGAAAGTGAACCTTTACCTGAACATTTAAAAATTAAAATAGTAAAAGAAACGCTAAAAAGTATAAGTATAAAGATACATAAAACAAAAATTATATTTTTATACCATTTATTGCTCGAATTTCTATATTTATATTGGTTCACATAATCTTCAAGCAAATCTGTGATAAACTTATCTCTTCTTTTTTGTTCTCCTGTCACAAACTTATCAATGTACGGCATCTTAGTGTCATCTTTTACGTCGTCTATACGATATACCGATTTTAATATATCTCTAACAACCTTCTCGTAACTATTCATTAAGCTTAAGTTCCCCTATCCTTCTCTCAGCCATAAGCTGAGTCACACAAAAGCGGTCTGCAAGTAACACCACTATATCCTTAAGCTCCAATGATTTTTCTCTAAGTTCATTATACCTCTTAGTAAATAACTCTCTAGGCATCAGAAGACATGCAGCGAAAAAATCCGCATCATTCTCATCCTCATTTTTTCCCTTTACATGGTCTCTATGCGCATATAATCTCTTGTCTTTTACCTCTGGATAGTGTAATACATAATGTGCAATCTCATGTGCAATTATAAAGCGTTTCCACTCCAAAGGTCTAGCAGAATTTACACCTATTAACTTGTCTGTTTTAATACCAAGAATATCATCAGTGCTATCATTAATTATTATGAAGCCATCGTCATCATCATCCATTACAGCATTTCCTACTTTAAATCCAAGTTTTCGTGCTATTGTAACTGCATCGATAGGCTCATTACTGTCTGATAATCCGATTTGCTCCAGTGTCTCATGTGCTTTTTTTTCAATATCTTCCTTTTGAATCCTACTCAATTTGCTCACCTATCCTCCAAATGTACAATATTACTATTATACCATAAATATTAATATTGGCAAGTTCATTATATAGATTATTATATCAACAAATGTATATTCTATGTACTTTTAGTTTATTACAAATATAATGTAACTTCAATCCCAATCTATATAAATTTATATAATTTTTATAACAAATATGTTATTGCCATTTTATAACATATTTGTTATTATTAACTTCAAGGAGGAATTTAGGATGTCCAACTACACAGAAATAATAGACCAACTCATACAACTCCGCAAATCTCAGGGCCTCACTCAGAAAGACCTAGCCGCTGCTGCCAATCTTGCACAGCCGGCCATTGCACGGCTTGAGAGCAAATCAGCGGTACCGCAGCTTGATACCTTCGTGAAGGTAGCCGGAGCACTCGGCTATACCATAGAACTTGTACACCAATAACTAGGGAGTGATTATATGCTATTACTTGAGAATTTAATAATGTATCTCCGAAAATCCCGCTCCGATGACATCAGCATGTCTGTTGAAGATGTTCTCGCCAAGCATGAAGGAATCATTCAGGAATACTGTGAGCGTGAGTTCGGGACCCGACTTCCGGAGAACAGAATCTTCCGCGAGGTTGTTTCCGGTGAGACCATTGCTGACCGTCCTGTTATGAAGGAGATAATGAAGCTGCTTGAGACAGGTACAGTTAAGGGTGTGCTGGTTGTAGAACCACAACGTCTAAGCCGTGGAGACCTTGAGGACTGTGGACGAATTATCAATACATTCCGTTACACCGGCACGCTTGTTATCACCCCTCAGAAAACCTATGATCTCACAAATGAATATGACCGCAAGTTCTTTGAGATGGAACTGACCCGAGGTAACGATTATCTGGAATATACTAAAAGGATTCTAAGTAGAGGACGTGAAGCCTCTGTTAAACAAGGTAACTTTATTGGTTCAATCGCTCCTTATGGCTATAAGAAGATTGTTGTCGGCTCCGGTAAAGACAAGTATCACAGCCTTGAAATAAATCCCGAAGAAGCCGACGCTGTACGTCTTATGTACGCTCTATTTATAAATGAAGGTTACGGTTTTGCCAAAATAGCCCATCGGCTTGATGAGCTTGGCTTCAAACCACGCAGTTCTGAAAACTGGCAACCTGCTGCCATTAAAGATATGCTTGAAAATCCAGTATACATCGGTAAAATTCGGTGGAACTGGAGAAAAACCCAGAAGCGAATGGCAAATGGTGAAGTTGTCAAGGTTAGACCTAAAACAAAAGACCCTTCCGAATGGATTCTTGTTGACGGAAAACACCCTGCAATCATATCCGAAGAACTATACAATGCAGCTCTAGAGCGCAGAGGTAAGAATCCTTGTGTCCGTAAATCCCTGGAGCTTACAAATCCATATGCCGGACTTCTCTTCTGCGGCACCTGTGGCAGGGCTATGTCACAAAAGCGATTTATAAATCGCCGTACCCATACCCAGTCGGTATGTGACAGCATGTTATGTAACAATCAAGCCAACTGTCACACTAAATCAGTTAAATACAGTGCCTTTGAGCAACGTGTGATTGAACTTCTCGAAGATGCCGTAGCTGATTTTGAGATTAAACTTAAAGATAATAATACAAATGTCATAGAACTTCATAGGGGTATTATTCAGAAACACATGCGTGAACTTGAAAGATTACATGAAAAAGACATGCGCCAGAAGGACGCTTACGAAGATGGAATATACACTAAAGAGGAATATATAAAGCGAAACGCTCTCATACAGGAGCAGATTGCCAAAACCACCTCCGCCCTTGAAGAAGCGAAAACTTCAGCCCCAAAGGCTATTGACTACGCTGAGAAAATCAAGCGTTTTAATGACTGCATAAATGCACTCAAAGACCCTGATGTATCGGCACCTGAAAAGAATACGCTGCTTAAGAATTGTGTGAAAAGAATAGATTATTATAATAAGGGCGAATCAAAGCCGGGTGTTGGCAGGTACGTGGAGAATGTATTTGAATTAAATATGCTTCTCAATATGTAAAGATTTATTTTGAAGTAGTCTTTACTATATCCAACATCAATGTACCGATGAATTGGCGCATCTTGAGATAGTCGGTGCCATGGTTCACCAGCTCACACGCGACCTCACACCTGAGGAGATAGAGAAATCAGGTTTTGCACCATACTATGTCGACCATACGCTTGGTGTCTGGCCGCAGGCAGCGGGCGGAATCCCCTTCAATGCATGTGAATTTCAGGTAAAGGGTGACCCTATAACAGATCTTATGGAGGATTTAGCCGCCGAGCAAAAAGCAAGAAGCGTATATGATAACCTGTTGAGACTGATAAGTGAACCGGACATTGTTGAGCCGCTGCGCTTTTTGAGAGCCAGGGAGATTGTTCACTTCCAGCGCTTCGGTGAAGCGCTCAACATCACGCGGGAGGGACTTGACGCAAAGAACTTCTATGCATTCAATCCCTCGATAGATACATGAAATAGAATAATGCAATATTCAAGATATCAGGGTCAAAAGGTCAGAAGTCCGATGCAAGCTTGCCTGCGTGAGGATTTTTGACATTGTGACCCGCCAAAAACAAGGAACCACCTCTTTGCGGATAAGATATTACGGCTACATCATAACTGATGTGTAATAAACTTCTGCAAAGTGGTGGTTTCTTATATGCTGTTCATGTAAAAATCAACTGCTTTTATGTAAATTTTCACACTAAATTACTCATATTTTCTGCCGCAAATCGCACTAAACTACACAAATCCTTTTTTTCTACCTCCACAGCCCCGGCTATTTAATTATTTCCTAATTTAATTATTTTCTGTTCAATTATTTCTTATTCAGGAAATCATACTGCGACATATAAAGCTTGTAATACATTCCGTCCTTATTTTTCATAAGCTCGTCGTGGCTTCCCATCTCGACAATCTCGCCATGGTCGACATACATAATACATGACGAATTTTTGATTGTTGAGAGACGATGGGCGATAATGAAGGAGGTTCTTCCCTTTAACAGCTCGTTAAGTCCCTTCTGCAGAAGTATCTCCGTCTCAGTGTCGATACTTGAGGTTGCCTCATCAAGTATGAGAATCTTAGGGTCTGCCAGAACAGCACGCGCAAATGAGATAAGCTGTCTCTGCCCTGCCGACAGACGGCTTCCGCGCTCATTAACCTCGGTGTAGTAGCCGTTCTCAAGCCCCATGATAAAATCGTGAGCGCACACGGTCTTAGCCGCCTTTATGACATCCTCATCGCTCGCCTCCATATTGCCGTAGCGGATATTGTCCATGATCGTTCCCGCGAATATGAAGCTGTCCTGCATCATCACACCCATCTGGGTTCTGAGGGATTTGATTGTAACCCTGCTGATATCTATTCCGTCGATGAGTACCTGCCCTGAGGTGAGATTGTAAAAACGGCTGATGAGGTTGACTATGGTTGTCTTACCGGCGCCCGTAGGACCTACTATCGCATAGCTCTCTCCGACTCCCGCCTTGAAGCTTACATTCTTAAGGACAGGCACACCGTCATCGTATGCAAAGCAGACATTCTTAAACTCAACCTCTCCCTTAATCTCAGGCATAGGCTTAGCATCCGGCGCGTCCGTAACCTTGACCGGTTCATCTATCGTCTCAAATATTCTCTCAAGATATGAAACCGCGGTGAGCACACTGTTATAAAAGTTCGCAAGTGTGGTAATCGGCGCCCAGAATCTTGAGATATAGCCGGTAAATGCAACAAGTGTACCGACTGTCATAGCCGCATAGCCGTCCGTAATCCACGCGACACCCAGAACATATATGATTGCCGTTGTCACAACCGTGATTGTCTGAACCACCGGGTTTAGGAGGAAGTTATACTTGACCGCATTCAGCCATGATTTTTTTGACTCCATGTTAAGTCTGTTAAATATATCCGTGTTAACGTCCTCGCGGACAAATGACTGTGTGACACGGATACCGTTTATGCTCTCCGCTATGTAGGCATTCAGATTTGACTGCTTATTAGACTGTATCTGCCAGGCCCTTCTCTGTTTTTTCTTGATTATCCACACAAGCGCAGCCAGAATCGGCAATCCGCACAGACACACCAGCGTGAACTGCACATTCAACATTAACATGAAAATTATAATGAATATAAGACTGCACATATCCGTTATCGTGTTTACAATACCGTTTGAGAGCAGGTCGCTTAGGTTATTTACATAGTTGACCACACGCACCTGAATCTTGCCATGCGGCTTATCGTCATAGTAGGAAAACGGCAGCTCCTGCAAATGCACAAACAAATCACGGCGCAGTGCATGGATGACGCCCTGCCCGACCTCAGCCATCATCTTAATCTTGAATCTGAGTATGAGCACAACTATTATCGTCACGGCAAGCATCAGACAGCTCGCAACGATGACTCTCTGTGAAGCCGCGGCTTTGCTCATCGTGCCATGAATCGCGCACTGCTCAATCGTGTCCATTACATCCTTCAAAAACAGAGGATTGAGCATTGAAAGTGCACTTGAGATAAGCATGAGCACTATAACTGTAATCAAGGTCTTTTTATAATTGCCAACATATTTTCCAAGACGTTTTAACTGGTTTAAATCAAATTTACTCTCCAATGTCTCATCTATATCATATTTATTCCTTGCCATATTTATCCTCATTTCCAGGTAAAAAACAAGCTGTCACACTTATATTTTACACCACATCTTTTTCCGGCAGCTTACCGTAAATAAAATACATTGAAAAATTCACAGCTTTACAACCGCCGGCAAAACAATCATTTTCTTCCTGACAAAACCGGATATCCGGGAGACTACGCCGCGTCATGCTCCCCATACTGGTGCATGAATACCGTATAATAATAGCCCTTCTTCTGTATAAGCTCATCATGATTGCCCATCTCAGCTATTTCACCATCTGAGAGAACTATAATCACATCCGCATCTTTTATTGATGAAATACGGTGTGCAATTATAAACACGGTCTCATTCTCTATCCTTGCAAGCGCATCCTGAATCTGCGATTCCGTCTCCATATCTACGGCGGAGGTTGTATCGTCTAGCACAAGGATTGACGGCTCCTTAAGGAGTGCCCTGGCAAGTGATATTCGCTGCTTCTGTCCACCGGACAGTCCTACGCCTCGTTCACCCACTATCGTGTCGTAGCCCTCAGGCATCTGCATGATAAAATCATGTGCATCCGCAATCTTTGCCGCCCACTCAACTCTCTCAAAAGGACAGTCCGGCTTCGCGTAGGCTATATTCCCCTCGATTGTGTCCGAAAAGAGGAATACGTCCTGCATAGCCATTCCGATGCTCTGCCTCAATACTCTTAAATCCATGTCCTTGACATTCCTGCCGCCGACTAACACCTCGCCGCTGTCAACATCATAGAAGCGGCACATAAGGTTGATGAGCGATGTCTTTCCTGCTCCGGTCGCACCGATAATTCCGACCTTCTGGCCCGGTTTAATCTTGAAATTGATATTTTTAAGTATCTGTTCACCATCAATACTATATGACACATTTTTAAATTCAACGCTGCCCTCCGGCTTCTTCACATTCTCGTCAACCGGTCCTGTCACAGGATTCTTTATCTCAGGCTCAACCTCGATTGTCGCATATATCTTCTCAACCGATGTTGTAAAACGGTGCCAGTCATTTACCAGCCAGCCCGCCATACGAAGAGGTGCATCAAGCATCCACAGATATCCATTAATCATCGCCATATTTCCAAGAGTCATCTGTCCATTTATAACCATAAGACCACCCGCAAGCATAAGCACGAAGGTGAGGAGATTGGCAAGAAGCTCAAATATCGGCACATGGCGCACCCATATCTTTGATGCCGCAAGCTCCGAATCCCTATACTCCGTGTTCTCCGTGTCGAACTTTGAAATCTCATAGCCCTCCTTGGCAAATGCCTTGACCACTCTGTTACCGCTGATATTCTCCTGCGCAAATGCATTGAGGCTTGAAAAACGCTCCCTTACATTGCCGAACTTAGGCTTTACATTCTTAGACTGGATTATCGTGTTGATGAGTGTAAAAGGAAGCACCGCCAGCATGGCAAGTGCGATTCTCCAGTCGACAGTGAACATCATAAACAGCGATATCGAAAACAGCAGTATACATTCATAGGTTGAATAGCACACATACGACATAAAATGACGTATCGCCATCATATCTCCTGTCTGCCTCGACATCAGATCACCCGTCCTGTGGTTGTTATAGAACGCGAAATCCTTTGCGAGCAGATTGCGGTATACATCGTCCCTCATATCGTAGAGAAGTCCCTGCGAACAGTTCTCAAAATTCCATAAAAATATAAATCGCAGTCCCGCCCTTAACAGCGTAACGCCTATCATAAGAAGCAGGAACCTCGGAAGCAGGTCAAGCCTTATATTGCTTCCGTCCCCTATGATGTCATCCACTATAAATCCTGTTATCTTAGGATTTACGATGGCAAGCACGGAGGTAATCGTGACCATGACAAGTCCGATAATCATTCTCCACTGGTACTTTTTAAAGTACGAATAAAACCATTTCATTGCCGTCATTTTCTTAAGTCCTCCAAACTCGCTGCTAATGCAGTCGTTTTCATATATGCTTCATGTAAATATTTATATGGACATTCCATATACACCTCACAACAGCAACATATGTTCTCTTTAGGTACAACCTAATATAATGACTTTTCAAACAAATCTCAATGATGTATACTGTTAAAAAATTGATTTTTTCTGCTTTTTACTTTTTGAAGCAGACTATACGGACTTCATCGCGAACTTCACTATATGTGGGTATAAAAGAGAGAGAGTTTCATTCTATACCCACATTAAGACTATTTTTTATGTACTTATTCTCTGTTTTGGGTATTTTTTTTACATTTTTTAATTCCATACCCATAAAGGAACTAATTTTAAACTATTTTTGGGTATTTTTATTGTATTTAGTTATTTATACCCAAAATACATTTTGAAATGCTTATTTCGCCGACCTATAAGGGTATATTTAGAAACATCTGTACTCTATACTCTTAGACGCATACGATATCTTGATAAATATTTTCTGTGTGTTCTATTATTAACTGCACAGGTAAGGTAATTGTGAAACGTGAATTTGCCGGTAAAATTGCACAACGTCCGGTTATCGTAAGTGCACATATCAACTATATTTATGGAGGAATATACATCATGTTAAAAATACGCTACATGGGCTATAACAACACCCACCCTGATGGAATCAATATGGAACGTCCCGGCGGAATGGGGCATTATCTCATGCTCCTTGTAAAAAGTGACGCATACTTTGAATTTCCTGAGGAAACAATATACCAGCAATATTACTGCGGTGAGCATGAAAATAAAACAACCGCCGATGAACTTCTAAAGGGCAACCTGCCATTCGACAGAAACGCAAGACACCCCGGTCTGATAAGACAGTACGTGAACACGCCCGCTTTTATAATATACACAAAGGATGCGCCTATTTATTACTACAATGACAATGAATATGTGAATGACTGGATAAGCTTTGACGATGTTCCAGATGAGAATACATGCAAGGATGAGAATACACGAAAGGATAAGACTACATTCAAAAATAAGAATACATGCAAGGATTCGAATGACAATATCCGCAAGGATATAAATAGAAATTCTTCCAATAATAGTTCAAATGCCGACACAGACAACTCAAGCAACAGTAATGCTGCTACCGCCGGCAATGCAGATAATTATATAGATAGTTCAATAAGTGATTTCATGCTAAGCCTCGACGTCCCATTCAACCGACTCACGCTTCTGTCCGACTACACGGAGCTAAGCCAGCTCATCCGCGACCTAAGGCAGGAGTTCCACCAGACCGGCTCGCACCATGAGGAGATTCTTGACGCGAAGCTTAGAACCATACTGTACAAATATAGCGATGCCTACCACCTTGAGACACAGCTCTCCGACAAGCTGAAGGTTCACAGACCGCTTTTCCATGAAATAAGAAACGGCATATACAGCCAGCACTCGCCCAAAAAGACGGTGAGTGAGCTGGCTGAAGCTGCCTCCCTGAGTGTATCATATTTCCAACATATTTATAAGGAGCTGTTCGGTGTCCCGGTGATTCAGGATATAATAAGAAGCCGCATTGAGCGCGCCTGCTACCTGCTCACCATGACCCCCGACTCTGTCGCGCACATCGCTGAGAGCTGCGGCTATGAGAATGTGGAGCATTTTAACCGGCAGTTCAAGGAAATTACGGGGTTCAGTCCGAATCAGTATAGGAAGAAGAAATAAGCGCTACTTCGCCCCCTCAAACGTGACCGTGATACATGTCCCCTTTCCAAGCTCGCTCTCAAGCTCAAGCTGTGCGCCGTGGCTGGTGAGGATATGCTTGACTATGGCAAGTCCAAGTCCGGTTCCGCCGCTCTCTCTTGAACGGCTCTTGTCAACGCGGTAGAATCGCTCAAATATGCGCTCCTGGTGTTCCTTTCCTATGCCTATTCCGTCATCCTTGATGGTGAGCTTCACCTTGCCGTCGAGGGTACTGCTGACATCGACAATCACATTTCCGCCCTTATCCTTGTTATTGTAGCGGATAGCGTTGTCACACAGGTTGTAGAGCACCTCATCCATCATGGACTTGTCAGCGTTTATATAGGCGGAGGTTCCAAGGAGCATCAGCTTGACATTGTTCTTTGCGGCAGCGACTTCAAGGTTCTTCACGCAGTTCTTCGCCGCCTCATATAAGTCCATCCTCTCAAGATTTAACTTCACGCCGTCATCAAGCTCCGACAGGTTTATTATGTCATTTATGAGGGAGAGAAGTCTCGTGGAATTCTTTTTTATTTCCCCAGCGAAGCGCACACTGTCATCACCCTTTACCATGCCGTTCTCTATCAGCTCGGCGTAGCCCGATATCGCGGTGAGAGGGGTCTTCAGCTCATGCGATACATTCGCGGTGAACTCCTGCCGCATTGTGGCGCTTCTTAGAATATCCTCACGCTGCTCCTTCAGCGCACCGACAAATGGTATCAGCTCCTTGTACTCCGGCACAAGTGATGGATTCGCGCTGTTGTTTACAAGCTCCTCTATAGGCTTCACCATCCGCTTTGTAAGATGCTTTGACAGGAAAAAGCACATCACATACAGGATAAGTGACAGACCGATGATTATAGGAATTGCGGACATGAATATGGTCCATATACTGTTCGCTTCCTTGGCGATACGGATGACTGAGCCGTCCTCAAGCTTCATCGCATAATAGAAAATTCTTCTCGAAAGTGTGTCCGAATTCCGCACACATCTGCCCTCGCCGGTCTTAAGCGCTTCAATATACTCCGGTCTGTCTGAGTGGTTCTCAAGCGAACCTGCCTCATTGTCATAGAGCACGCTTCCGTCGCCGGCTATCCAGGTGACACGCACATCGAACTCATCCTCACCGGAAAAATCATTTATCAGGTATCTTGCAAACTCCGCGTCGGTTTTCAAATCATCAAAAACCTGCTTTTTGAAAAGCTCATAGAACACCATAACCGACATAAAGAGTGTCACCACAATGGCGAACAATGTCATCCTCAAAAACTGGCTTAATATCTTCTCTTTCATGGCTCTAATACATACCCCACATTGCGGACTGTCTTAATCATTGTGCCCGCACTTCCAAGCTTCTGCCTCAGCGTCTTGATGTGCATGTCAAGGGTTCTCGACTCACCCTCGAAATCCACGCCCCACACCAGCTCCATTATTCTGTCACGGTGCATGGCAACGCCGCTGTTGTTCATAAGACAGCGAAGCAGCTCATACTCCTTGAAGGTCAGCTCCTTCGGCTCGTCATCCACATACACGATATGTCTGTCGCTGTCAAGAAATATATTTCCCACGCGGATGCTCTTGTCGGCTCCGGTGTCCATGCTTCTTCTTATCAGCGCTCTCACCCTCGATATCAGCTCCATAACCCCGAATGGCTTGGTTATATAGTCATCCGCTCCGATATCAAGTCCCTTCACCTTGTCAAGCTCGGTTGACTTCGCAGTGACAAGGATAACCGGAATCTTCTTCGTCTCGCCGGAAGCGCGCAGCTTCTTCAATATCTCTATGCCATCCTCATCCGGAAGCATGATATCCAGTAAAATCAAGTCCGGCTTTCTCTTTGCAAGCTCCTTCTTAAAATCCTTGCCGCATGCAAACCCGCTCACATCATGCCCGCTGTTGCCAAGAGCAATGCTTTCAATCTCCCTTATATTGTCATCATCTTCAACTATATATATCAATGCCATGTTCTTTACCTTCTTTCATGTTTTCTCTGCCCTTGTCGGAATTTTGGTCACATTTAGACTGAGAAAAAGCACTGTTTTTTCAAGAATTCACATGTTTTCTCTGCCCTTCTCGGAATTTTTGTCACACTTGGACTGATAAAAATCCCTGTCTTTCAAGAATTTCCTTGCTTTCTCTGCCCTTATCGGAATTTTTGTCACTTTTAGACTGAGAAAAAGCCTTGTCTTTCAAAAAATTCCTTGCTTTCTCTGCCCTTATAGGAATTTTTGTCACACTTGGACTGATAAAAAGCCCTGTCTTTCAAGAATTTCCTTGCTTTCTCTGCCTTTCCTAGAATTTTTGTCACTTTTAGACTGAGAAAAAGCACTGTTTTTTCAAGAATTCTCATGTTTTCTCTGCCCTTATCGAAATTTTTGTCACACTTGGACTGATAAAAAGCCCTGTCTTTCAAGAATTTCCTTGC